>JAEEGL017401728.1_pt1 | contig 22653 bp, 16 predicted proteins | sample 9134231 | NCBI WGS metagenome assembly JAEEGL01 (sample SAMN16246548, study PRJNA631951) | gut metagenome | biome: gut microbiome; feature: rumen; material: fiber-attached | host: Bos | place: Iran: Karaj | collected 2018-10 | reverse complement strand
TTAATTTAAAAAGACAAAAAACTATTAAAAAAATAGTCAAAAATTCGTCATTTTTTATCAAATTAATGCATAATATATAAGCTCGATTCCAATTTCGATGCTATTTTTAATTATCTATATAGTAAACTATGTAACTAAAAAAACCTTACAATCCTTGATTTTATAGGAAAATCAATAAAAATAATTTACCAAGAATTTATTATATATTTTAATGATCGCAAAATATATGAATTTATAAGAATTTATGCTTTATTGTTGTATATCTGTTATATTTATAAAGGTTTATAATTATTAAAATTTTTTTATAACTCCTATTTTATTTTTAATTCTTAAGATTTTTTTTGAATAATCAAATTTTTTTGATAATTTTTTATAAAATATGATATATTAAGAGAATCAAAATTTTGTAATAGATAATAAATAGAATAGTAGGGAATATTTTATAGTTATATTGATCTATCTCAAAAATAGCTATATTTTATTAAAAAATAACGGTTTTTTAAAGGTATTAATAGTATATTATGTAACTTTGAATATACAACAAGCCCTGGTTTCACCTAGGTTTTCCTAATATTAACGATCTTTAAATCTACTATTTAATATTTATATATTAAATTGCTTATTTTTCCTATAAAATTAGCTATATTTTGTTTTAAAAAATAATACGGATTTTTTATAAATCCAAATTTTGTTGATATATTTTAATTATATTGGATTTAACTTCTATTTTTTACATTTTTTAATAAGAATTTCATTAATAAATATTTAATATTTTAAATTTAGATCAATTTTTCCAATGTGAAATATTATCAAAAATAGGCTAGAAATTAAGCTATTTTAAGCTATTTTAATTAATAATTTAGTATATTCAATAGTGTTCTATGTTACTTTAAATTGTATTCAAACCCTTTTATTACCTTGGTTTGCTTGAATTTGTTATGTTTTTTCTTTATTAATAATATTTATCTTAAAAAAAGCATTAAATATACTAACTTTAAGATCAAATTATATATAAAATTTGCCTTTATTATTCATATAACTCTATATTTGTTTAATTTATTTAATTTTTATGGAATTATTAAAAAAATAATGCTTTTTTTTGTTATTTTTTATATAATATCTTATTTTTTATAAAAATAGATCATTTATCAAAAAATATACAGTTTTTGTCAAAAAATAGGCATATTTAAGCTGTTATTATATATATTTTTATATTCTTTAGAGTGAGTTATGTAACTTTAAAATGGTGGAAAACCCTTATTTTATGGTATTTCTATAAAATTTATTAATTTATATATTTTAGATACTATTTATTTTTATTAAATATGTTATTTCTTCGTTATAGATCATTAACTTGCATTCATTTTTTAATTTAAAATATTTATAACTCTTATTTTATCTTAATCTAGTTATTATTTTTGACTTAAATAAAATATTTTCATTTTTTTGTTATTTTTTAGTAATTTTATAATGTTTAAATGACCTCTTTATTCTAAAAATATGTAAGATCGTTCAAAGTCCCATTTTAAGGCAAAAAATAAGGGTTCAATCATTATGATTTGATACTATATTTTTTACTTGATTAGTTTACTATGTAACTATAGATGCTTTGCAATGCCTTTATTTATCGTACTTTTCTAATTATTAAATTTTATAGCTTAAAGTAGTATTTAAATTTTTATAAAAATAAATTAATAAATAATTTTTGATCATATGACAAATTAAGAATATAACAAGTATTCACATATTTTAAAAATGCAGTATTTATAACTCTTATTTTTTTTAAAAAATAATACTTTTATGGAATTAATTCATTAACAATTATTTTTATTCTAAATTATTACAAAATTTTGCTTCACTATACAAATATGATCTATTTATGTTCATAGCATTTTTTAACAAAAAAAATGTCTTTTTTTGACTGTTTTAGGTTCATTTTTTATAATAAATAGGGTATTATATGTTACCTATATATGTCTTTCAGCCCTTATTTTACCTTGAATTATGAATTATTTTTCTTTTATAAAAACATATAATTATTACTGTTCCAATTTTATTGAATTTTATATATTTTAATTATAATTATTAGTATGAAAAATTTCTTGATTTGTAATAGTAATTTATATATATACTAAATATTTGTCTATAACTCCTAATTTCTTTTTTATTATTTATTATAATTGGAATTGATTAATTAGTTCTTAATATTTTAATTTTTTTATTCTATTATATTTGTATTTTTTTTTGTTAAAATGATCTTTATTTATATATTAATAAATGATAGTTATTCTAATCTTAAATCATCAAATATTCATATTTTTAATTCTCGATTCCAATTTTCAACATTATTTTTTCTTATAAAATGGATTTCTATGTTACCAATTATTTCTCACAAGCCCTTAAACTACCTATATTTCCTTATTATTATTTTTTTAAAAAATTGTACCTTCAAAAATAGGGCATTTTTATTTATTGTTTATATTGTCCTTAGCTTTTTTTTGATCAATTTTTAATTAAATTATAATTCTAATAGTTCCTAATCTTTATATAACTCCAATTTATTTATTATTTTTAATCTTATTTGGAGTTAATTTGATTTTTTACTATTTTCTTATAATTTTTTGTTTTTTAATTTTCAATTTTTGTAATTTTTTAGCTTTTTTATATTTTTTAATAATTGTAAATCCTTTTTTGTATTTTTATTTTTTTTATATAAAATTCATTAATTTTTCATCTATTTTTATCTGGCTTTTTTAAATTTTTTACAAAAAATGTACTTTTTTATATAAAAAAATGAAAAAATTTGTATTTTTTTGCATTTTTTTATCATTTTTTTGCATTTTTTTATTATTTTTTATCATTTTCACTCATTTTTTTTAAAATTATATACTATTAATAATCATTTTTTTAGATATTTTTATTAAAATTAAATGATTTTTTATTAAAATTGATCTAAATTTGTTCATTTTGATCATTTTTTTACTCATTATTGTTCATTTATTATAAAAATTAGTATTATTTTTTTAGTATTTTATTTTATATTTTTCTTTCTTATTTTTATAATATATCCTCTTCATTTTTCTTTTTATTTGAATTTTAAATTAATCTTTAAATTTTTTAAATATTTGCCCTTATTTTATCTCTATTTTTTATCTATTTTCCTAATTTAAATCTATTTTATCTTTAATATTTTATATTTATTTGGAGTTATGTTATTTTTGAATTTTTCTAAATATTTTGCCATTTTTGGTTACATAGTTCATCGATTTCCTCTAATTTTTTGATGGTAATTTTTTCATATTTTCAAAAATCTTTGACTTATTTTTTTCTCTATGCTATAATCTAAAATCGTTTAGTGATGAATATTATTTTTTAAATTTTTATAATTCGTTATTAAATTTTTGAAAAATTTTTATGGGGGGAAATAGAAATGAATCAAACTTTAAATTGTGTTACTCTAAGAGTCGATTGTACGACTGTAGATGATGTAAATGAGTGTATATATGGTGTAAATACTTGGCGATTTGACTTTTATGTTAAGGAAGAAGAGGCTAATCTTTTACTATTAAATACTATGGTTAAATTGACTGAATTCCCTTTATTAAAGTTCAACGTTCGTCTTAAGAAAAGAGTAAATCTAACTGTAAATAATGTATGGGAAATGAATACTATTGATCACTGTTTAAACAATAATTTGGGCTTTCTTAAGCAAAATGTAAATGATGTAAAGCTATAAATGTGTAAAGTTTTTATAAATGAATAAGTTACTTTGTGTAACTTTTTTTATTTATTTTATTATATAACTATGTTATTATATATAATAGGAAGTGAGAGTATGGAAGAGAATAATTCTGGGTTGAATAATCAAGATAATCAAGATTTAGTTGTTGATCCTTATAAACCTAAATCTAATTCTTCAAGTAATGAACCTTGGCAAACAACTAGAAGTGGTGTTTTGAAACCAACTGAAGAAGAAAATAATGTTTCATCATCAACTTCTAAGGGGTATAGTAGCTATGATGTTCAACCATGGGAGGTTGATTATCGTATAGGTGATAGTACTCCTAATGTAGAAGCACCAAAGAAGAGTAAGGTTAAGACTATATTATTAATTGTGGGAATAGTGCTTGTAATAGTTGGAATAATCGTTTTAATGTTTATTCTTGTTAAGAATGATAATAAGAACAATAAAAATAACGATAATAATACAAATATTCCTACTAAAAAGGATGATGATGAGGAGAATCCAATTACTAATCCTATAGATGTAGAAAAAACTATAAGAGGTCTTGCTTTAGATCAAAACTATACTAGTTACAAAAATACTTTAACATTATATATAGATAAGAATAAAAATGATCGATATATTATTTGTTCTAAATATAGTACTGGTTTATGTGATACAACTAATAAGAATAAAACATATAATATTAAAGTTAAAGATAGTATTGAGATTAATAAAATATCTGAAGATGAAAGTGATTATAAAAACTATTATAAGAATTATAAAGATAAATATATTGTATATAGTGATGAAGAGCAGATAAAAATATATTTTATCAGTGATGATAAGAGTTATTATACTGGAATAAAACATGTTTATAGTGAATATTCTATTGTTGAAAATGAAGATGCTATATTAGGTATTCTTGCTATTGATTCAAATAATAGAACATATTATTATTCATTGATTGAAAATGCTTTATTATATGATAATTATTCTTCTTTAGAATTATTATCTGATGATTATTTATCTGGCAAATCTGCTGGAAATATATACATATTAAGTACTAAAGAAAATAAAATTATAAATGATACTATAAGTAAAGATGCTCTTAATTTTAATGTACATATTGAAACTAAATATAATAGCGAGCATCCAAATGATAAATATTATTTTCTATTAGTAGATGATGGAAGTACAGATAGTAATTATGTTGCTATATATGGTAAAGACTTTAAAAAGATTGTTAGTTTTAAAGCAAAAAGTCTTTTAGTTAATAAATCATTTACTATAAATAGTAGTGGAAATTTACTTATTTCAAGAAGTGAAAAAGTTACTACATATAAGAATAGTGGAGAAGTTATTAAAACAGAAAAATATAAAGGATTTAGTATGTTTATAGGAGACTATATAGTTTTATTAAGAGACAATAAATTAATATTAGTTACTCCTGATGGTAGTGAAGTAGTATTTAATTCATATAATTCAAAAAAACAGAAAATAGATACATTATTTTCTGATCAAATAAAGATTAATAAAGAAGAAGCAATTGCTATATTTGTTAGTGATGATAGTGTTACAGCAGAAGAAATGTGGAATGGATGTAATTCATTAGAAGAATGTGAATATACATCTAAAACACAACTTGAAAGTGAAATGAAAAATAATTCTAATGGATATTATTACTTCTATATTATAGGAAATGGAACACTTGGTAGAATAGGAGTTTCATTACATATGTAAAAGAGTTTAAAAAACTCTTTTTTATTATGTTATAAAATATGATATTATATTATTAATAGAGAGGTGCTATTATGAAAGTATTAGTAACGGGTGGTACAGGTTATATAGGTAGTCATACTTGTGTAGAACTACTCAATGAAAATTATGAAGTTATTATTATAGATAATTTAGTTAATTCTAAAAAAGAAGTTGTTTCTAAAATAGAGAAAATTACAGGCAAAAAAGTAAAATTTTATAAGGAAGATTGTTCTAATAAAGAAGCGTTAAGACGTATATTTAAAGAGAATAAAGATATTGAAGCAGTACTTCATTTTGCAGGATTAAAAGCAGTAGGAGAGAGTGTTAAATTACCGCTTAAATACTATGAAAATAATTTATGTTCAACATTATCTTTATTAACTGTTATGAAAGAATTTAATTGTAAAAAAATAGTTTTTAGCAGTTCAGCTACTGTATATGGAGATCCAGATAGATTACCAATTACAGAAGATATGAATGTTGGTTCTACTACTAATCCATATGGAACAACAAAATATTTTATAGAAAGAATATTAAAAGATGTATGTGTTTCTGATCCAGAATTTAGTGTAGTACTTCTTCGTTACTTTAACCCAATAGGAGCACATTCATCTGGTTTAATTGGAGAAGATCCAAATGATATACCAAATAATTTAATGCCATATATATTAAAAGTGGCAACTCATGAACTTCCAATACTTAATGTATTTGGAAATGATTATCCTACTCATGATGGAACAGGAGTAAGAGATTACATACATGTAGTAGACCTAGCTAAAGGACATATTAAAGCATTAGAAAAAGCAAATACCACATTCGGAGTACACACATATAATTTAGGAACTGGGCATGGCTATTCAGTACTTGATATAGTTGAGACATTTGAAAAAGTTAACAATGTTAAAATAAATTATCAAATAGTAGGAAGAAGAAAAGGTGATATTGCATCATGTTATGCAGATTCTTCCCTTGCTTTAAAAGAATTAAACTGGAAAGCAGAAAAAGAAATAGAAGATATGTGTAAGGATGCATATAACTTTGTAATTAAGAATAAATAACTAGAAAGTGATATTTTAATAAAAGCAATTAATAATTGCTTTTTCTTTATATTTAATTTTTTTAATTTTTATGTTAAAATGTTAAAAGATTAAGTTATTTTTGATAGGATGTGATTAAATGAAAAAGAAGATATTCTTAATAGCAAGAATAGTATTAATGATAGTATTATTAGTGCTTTCAATATATTTTTTAACTATTATATATAAATTAGATATGCTTCCTATGAAGATATATATGATATTAATATGTGGGTTTATATTATTTGATATATTATCAGTAGTTGGTTTATTAACTAAAAAGTTTTTTTTGAATATAATAGCTATTATATTATCAATAATATTAATTATTGTTTCTATTTTAGGAATTATTCATGGGACTAAGATTATTAATTTTATGAATAATGCATTTAATAATAATGGAATAGAAGTAACTGCTTATAATATAGTTGTTTTAAAATCAAGTGAATATAATGAATTAAAAGATTTAGAAGAAAAGACACTTGGTTATAATGTTATAGATGATAAATATGAAGATTATATAAAAACTATTAGTAAGGAAGTAAAAGTATATTTTAAATCATTTGAAAGTGTATCTTTATTATATGAAGGATTATTAAATAAAAAGGTAGATGGAATTATTTTAACTGATGGATTTATTCAGTTATTAGAAGATGATAATGAAGATTTATATGATAAAGTAAAAGTTATATATAATTTTGAAATAGAAGAAGAGGTAAAGCCAGAACCTAAAGAGGAAATTAAATTAAAACCAGTTAATATATTAATATCAGGAAGTGATTCAAGAACTTCAACAATAGCAGATAAAACAAGAAGTGATGTTAATATGATTGTTACTATTAATCCAAATACACATAAAATATTATTAACAAGTATTCCAAGAGATTATTATGTTCAATTACATGGAACAACAGGACTTAAAGATAAATTAACAAATTCTGGTATATATGGAATAAATATGACTAAAAAGACTTTAGAAGATTTATTTGGAATAAAAATAAATTATACTCTTAAAGTAGGATTTCAATCTGTTATTAAAGTAGTTGATTTAATTGGTGGAGTGGATATAGAAAGCGATACAGCATTTACAACAAATGGTGGTGATGGTGGAGCTGAAATTGTAAAAGTAAAAGTAGGAATGAATCATTTTACAGGAGCACAAGCTTTATCATATGCAAGAGAAAGATATGCATATAGATCAGGTGATCATCATAGAATTAAAAATCAACAACAAGTATTGGAAGCTGTATTTAATAAAATAATGTCAGATAAAACCATACTACTCAAATATGATAAAATATTGAAATCATTAAAAAATGCTTATAAAACAAGTATTCCAAGTGATTATATTAAAGGAATTGTAAAAGAGCAATTAGATAGTAATCCTTCTTGGAAGATAAAAAAACAACAAGTAAGTGGTGGCGGATATATGAGAGAAACATATTCAGCAGGAGCGGGAAGAATGAGATCAGTTGTTATACCTGATATGGATACTGTTAAAAGTGCAACTGAAATGATTAATAAAGTAAAAAATCAAAAATAGAAAATGCATCTTATATAGTTAGCACGTATTGTATTTTGATACGTGTCAATTATTTGGAATACTTTATCCTATTTTTCGTTTTTTAAATATTTAAAATTATATATATTTGCAAATTATTGGAAAATAACTATTTTCCTTGTTTTTTAACTATATTTATGCTATAATAAGAGCCGATTTTTGAAGGGGGGGATTTCATTCTTCTTTGATATCTTAAGAAATTAGGATAATGTTGTTGTTAAATATTAAAGATTACTGTATAATATAATACGATAGTTAAATGATAAACTATATTATATAAAAAGGGAATGAAATAAAAATAATATGAGAGAAAGTGTGCTAGATTATTATATTGGGATTGATGGAAAAGTGAAACAAAGAACATTCTTACAGACAATTAGAGTAATATTTTTTGCTGGTTTTAAATTTTTATTTGATAGATTAGTAGCTATATTTGGGTTAATAGTAGCATTACCATTAATGCTAATTATTTCAGTTGCTATAAAAATTGATAGCAAAGGACCTATTTTATTTAAACAAGAAAGAACAGGAAAAGGTGGAAAAAATTTTTACGTTTATAAATTTAGAACAATGGTAGCAAATAATGATGTATATGATTTTAGCAAGTCTGATGAACATACAAAAATAGGTAAGATACTTCGTAAAACAAGTTTGGATGAATTACCACAATTATTCTCAATCTTCATTGGGAAAATGAGTTTTATAGGTCCAAGACCATGGATTGTTGATTATTATGATTGCATGACTGAAAATCAAAGACATCGTAACGACGTTAGGCCGGGACTAACAGGTTTAGCGCAAGTTATGGGTCGAAATAACTTATCCATTTTTGATAAGATTGAATATGATTTGCAATATATTAACAATTATTCTTTAAAACAAGATATTAAAATAGTTTTATTAACAATTAAAACAGTATTTAGCGCAGAAGGAGCTGAAGCAGGCAAGAGATTAATACAGAATGAGCTTGAAGAACTAAAAAAATATAATAATAAATAGGATGGCAATTATGAAAAAAAAATATTCAGTACTTATGTCTGTTTATTGCAAGGAAAGTCCTCTTTTTTTAAAACAAAGCATAAATAGTATGATAGATCAAACCATTAAACCAGATGAAATTGTACTTATTTGTGATGGAAAATTAACAAATGAATTGGAAAAAGTAATAAATGATTTTCAAAAAAAATATAATGAATTATTCAATATTATTAGATTTGAAAAAAATTATGGGTTGGGTCATGCGTTAAAATATGGTGTTGAAGCATGTAAAAATGAACTCATTGCTAGAATGGATACAGATGACATTTCTAAAAAAGATAGATGTGAAAAAGAACTTGAAGTTTTTGCTAAAGAAAAAAATATAGGAATAGTAGGAAGCAATATTGAGGAATTTTCAAAAAATGAAAACAATATTGAAGCAATTAGAAATGTTCCTGAAAAGCATGAAGATATATTAAAATTTATGAAAAGAAGAAATCCTTTTAATCATCCATCTGTTATGTATAAAAAAACGGAGGTACTAAAGGCTGGTAATTATCAAGAAGTAAGATACATGCAAGATTATTTTTTGTGGGTTGATATGATTTGCAATGGAACTATTGGATATAATATTCAAGAAAACTTGGTTTCAATGAGAGCTAATGATAACTTGTTCAAAAGAAGATCAGGACATGAATATTATCTTATTCAAAAAAAATTGTTAAAAAATATGAAAAAAAAGAAATTAATTAATTCTTTTGAATATACTTTTTATTTTACAATAAGAAGCATTTCATCAATGCTACCTAATTCAATAAGAAAATTTCTTTTTAAAAGTATTATGAGAAAAAAGGTGGTGAAATAAATGGGATTAGAACAAAAAATTAATTCAATTCTAATGAGCCATCCTAAATTAAAGAAAATTATAAAGAAAAGTTATCAAAAATTAAATGTATTTATTAATAATCCAAAAAAAGTTGAAGGAAATGTTGTTTGTGTATCTCCAAAAGATGGTTTTGATTATTTCTTTGGGTACTACGATAAATCACCTTGGGATTCGAATAATAGATATATGTTATGTATGAAAGCAAAAGATACTTCAAAAGAAGTTGCTCCAAAAGAAAAACTTGAAATACTTTTAATAGATACTGCAAATGATAACAAGGTTGAGAAAATTGCTGAAAGCCTTGCTTGGAATGTTCAACAAGGCTGTATGGCACAGTGGCTTGGGCCAAATTATAATCAAGAGATTATTTATAATGATTTTAGAAATAATCATTATTGTTCCATAATATTAAATATAAAAACAAAAAAAGAAAGAGTTATTGATTTTCCAGTTTATTCCGTTTCTAGTGATGGGAAATTTGCATTTTCTCTTGATTTTTCTAGATTGCATAGATTAAGACCTGGCTATGGTTATTCAAATCTAGAAGATACAACAAAAGATAAAAAAATTCCAGATTCAACATGTATTTGGAAAATTGATTTAAGAGAAAATATAATCATACCATTTTTGAAATATAATGATTTTTATAATTTTGAACAAAGAGCAGACATGATAGATGCTGAACACAAATTGAATCATATTATGATTAGTCCTAATAATGATAAGTTTATGGTTATTCATAGATGGCTTAAAGGAAATACAAAATATAGCAGATTAGTTACTTGTGATATAAAAAGCAAAAAATTGTATAATCTTAGTGATGATAATATGGTTTCGCATTGTTGTTGGAAAAGCAATAATGAAATAATTGGTTTTGTAAAAAAAGAACAGGGTATTGGATACTACTTGATGAAAGATGGTTCTAGTAAATATAGCAGAATTAATGATTATTTATGTTCTGATGGTCATCCAAGCTGTAATGATAATAACTTGATATTAACTGATAGTTATCCAAATAAGGAACGTGTATCGACACTTAGAATTATGAATGGTATTACATCTGCTATAATTGGCAAGGTATATAATCCATTCAAATATGATAATGAAACAAGATGTGATTTACATCCAAGATGGAGTAGAGATTGTAAAATAGTATGTTTTGATGGATGTTTTGAAGGTAAAAGAAGATTATATATTATTCCATTATCAAATTTGCAATTATCGGGAAAAGATAGTATTAGAAAATCAGTAAGAAAAACTGGTAAATATAATATTTTATTTATATTAAACACATATAGAAAGAGTGGACCTACTCAAGTGATAAATAATATTATAAAAAACTTGGATTTATGTAAATTTAATCCTATTATATTAACATTTAATGAAGAAACTGATACATCTATGTTGAAAGATATATATCCTTTTATAAGTGCTCATTATTATTTACCTATAAGTAAAAAGGATATTATATTTGGTAATAGAAAGAAAATAATATATTTTATAAATAAGATAAAAGTTGATTTAATACATACAACAGGTGTATTTCCAGATTATGCTATTTCAAAAATAAAAAAATATAAGCAAATCGTCACACTTCATAATTATGCATATTATGATTATGTTTCTAAGTTTGGCAAATTCAAAGGAATGATATTAGCAAAAATGCAATTATTTGCCGCAGCTAATGCAGCAAAGACTGTAACTTGTTCTAAAAGTTTGAGCAAAATGTATTTTAAAAATCTAAATTTAAAATTTGATTATATTCAAAATGGTATTGATGTGTCAACATTTAAAAGAGATTCTTATAATAGTATAAGAAAAGACTATAATATTGCACCAAATGCTTTTGTTTTTATATATACAGGACAATTTATAGCAAGAAAGAATATTGATATTACCTTAAATGCTTTTAACCAACTGTTTAATGAAGATAAAAATACAGTTTTTATATTATTAGGAGATGGTCCAGAAAGAAACAAATTAAGAAAAAAGTATAATAATAATAATATAATTTTTACGGGAAATGTGAATAACGTTGAGGAGTTCCTTTGCTCAAGCAATGTATACATTTCAGCGAGTAAATCTGAAGGACTTCCAAATGGTGTTTTAGAGGCCATGGCATGTGAATTGCCAGTATTATTATCAAATATACCTCAACATATGGAAATAATAGAATGCAATAAAAACATTGGTTATACATTTTCGACTGACAATTTAAAGGAAATAAAAAAATGCATGAATATAATTAGAAAAGAAAAAAGATTATTATTTATGTCAAAGAATGCTCGAAAAACGGTTGAAAAGGTATTTAGTGATTCTGTTATGAGCAATAAATATCAGAATCTATATGAAAAAATAATAGATTATGGAGAATATAATGAAAAAAATTAAAATTGCATTATTAATTGGAAGTTTAACAGGTGGAGGAGCAGAACGGGTAACTTGTAATTTAGCTAATTATTTAAATGAAAAAGGGTATGATGTTACTTTAATTACTATGATTGATATAAAAGATACATATGAATTAAATGATGGAGTTAATAGATGTTTTCTCCTAAAAAATAATGAAAGAAAACATTTATATAGGGATTATAAAAAACGTTTTAAAAATATGAAGGACTATTTATATAATAATCAAGATTTAAATTGCTTGATTGTTATGCTTCCTATAACAATATTGTTGGCGGTTTTATTAAAAAAATATACTAAAGCAAAATTAATAATATCAGAAAGAAACAATCCAAACTCATATAAATTTTATGAAAAATTAATTATGCGTTATGCTTCTACAAAATGTGATGGTTTGGTTGTGCAAACTAAGAAAATAGGAGAATGGTATTCAAATGATTGTAATAAAGTTATTATTCCCAATGCTATTAATAAAGGTGTAGCATTTGATGATTCCAAGGAAAAATATAATAAAATAATAGCTGTAGGTCGGTTAGAAAAACAAAAAAATTATCCTATGTTATTAAAAGCGTTTGTGGAAATATCAAAAAAATTACCTAACTACATTTTAGAAATATATGGCGATGGAAAAGAGAAGAAATACTTGGTTAATATGGTAAAAAAACTAAATATTGAAGAAAAAGTAATTTTTAAAGGATATGTAAAAGATCCTTTTAAATGTATTAGAAATGCTAAGTTATATATATTAACATCAAATTATGAAGGTATGCCAAATTCTTTAATTGAAGCTATGTGTAATGGATTACCATGTATAAGCACTGACTGTGATGGTGGTGGTGCTAGTGATTTAATAAATAATGGAGTAAATGGTGTTTTAATAAAAAAGAATGATGTAGATGCTTTAATAAAATGGAGTATTGAAATATTGAATAATGATATATTTAGAAAAAAAATATCTAAAAATGCTATAGAATTAAGAACGAGATTATCGTATAATCAAATATATAGTGAATGGGAAAGGTATATTAATAATATATGTAATAAATAGGTGTTGTTATGATTAAAAAAGGGTTAAAAATAAAAGATAATATCATTCTATACTTATATGCAATATCCGCCATAATTATTCTTTATGCACCATATCAAATAGATAGTACATTGGGAAATAATAGCTTAAGAATTGTTCTAAGAAGCTTTTTGTATTTAATTGCTCTAAGTGGTTTACTATTTGGTATATCAAAAAAAATAAAAAATTCATCAATTAATATAAGGATTATTTTTTATTTATTATCATTTGTTGTTTATTTTTTGCTGACAACATTTCATTCATATGATGGAAAAATAAGCATTACTGGTGTTTTAACGCTAACTTTAGCAATCGGTTTTTGTTTTTTTGAAGATAAAAATAAACAAGAGACATTTGAGATTTTTAAAAAAATATGGTTTGTAATATGCATTATTGCTATTATATGTTTTGTTTCTTATTCATTTGGTTTATTTTTGCCATATAAGATTAAAGCATATTATTCTTTAGTATCTGGTGATTTGTATATTGATTATACTTTATCATTTTTATATAAGTCTGGTAGTATTGTTAGGTTATGTGGCATATGTAATGAACCGGGTTTTTTTGGCACAATAACTGCTTTAATCTTATGCACAGAGAAAGTAAGATTAAATAATAGAAGAAATATTATTATGCTAATAGCAGGGTTTTTGACATTTTCTTTGGCGTTTATGTTAATTATTATGATTTATTTATTATTGAGAAGCTGGAAAGATAAAAAAGTATTTATTGTTATTATGCTAATAATGATTATATATTTTTTAGTAATTCCAAATATTGAATTTAAAAATGCTAATATTAATCGTTTATTAGATCGATTAACAATTAGTGAAACTGGCTTTAAAGGGGATAATAGAAGTAATGATAAATTGGATATGATTTATGAACAAACAATAAAAGAAAATCCAATTTTTGGTAAAGGTGTTAATTATGTCAGTAGTTTAAAAATCCATGGTGTCTCTTCATATAAATCTTTTATAGTTGATTTTGGGATAGTAGGTAGTTTATTAATTTGGGGTTTTTTACTTTTGAGTGTTATATATAAGAATAATAGTAGTATTAATAATATTGCATTTGTTATTGTTTTTTTTATTAGTATTTATCAAAGGCCAAATATATTCGTGCTTCCATATCAAATAGTATTACTTGGTGGGATGCAATATATTAATTACTTAAATAAAGGACAAAAGGATGGTAATTCATAAAAAAAGAAAGGATAATCATATTTTCATGATATGATTGGGAAAACTAATGGAAAAGTATTTTATAATAACAATTGATACTGAGGCTGATAATCAATGGGATACTAATCATGAATGCTCTACTAATAATGCAAAGTATTTGCCTCGTTTTCAGGAACTAGCAGAAAAATATCAATTCAAGCCAGTTTTTTTAACAACTTATGAAATGGCTAATGATAATTTTTATATTAAATATTTTAAAAAAAAGCAAGATAATAATTTGTGCGAAATAGGTATGCACTTACATGCATGGAATACGCCACCAAATTTTGATATTGAAAAAAAAACAAGTGAAAGAGCTTTTTTAATAGAATATCCTCTCAAAATAATGGAAGAAAAAATATATAATTTGGATAAATTGTTGAAGGAAAAATTTAATATAAAACCCATCTCTCATCGTAGTGGAAGATGGATTATTAATGAAGAATATTTAGAATTGTTGGATAAATATGGTTATAAAATAGATTGCTCTGTTACACCACATATTAACTGGTATAATTCTTTAGGACAGACGGGAGTTCATGGGATAGATTATTCTAATTATAGTGAGAAATCATCTATGATTTATAAAAACGTATTTGAGGTACCTATGACCATAAAAAAAATACATTATTTTGATAAAATAAGGAATGTTAGTATAATTAAGTTATTAAAGAACATAGCAAAATTTATTTATGGCAAAAATCAATGGGTTAGGCCAGATGCTAGTTTAAATAATAGTGGTATCATTAAGGTAATTGATAGATGTAACAAGAAAAATGAATATATAATGTTTATGATTCATTCATCAGAATTAATGCCTGGAGGAAGCCCATATTTTAAAAGTGAACAAGATATAGAATCTTTATATATTAATATTGAAAAATTATTTAAATATATTAAAAGTTTAGGGTACCAAGGAATTACTTTAAGAGACTATTACAAGAGGGTGAACAGATGAAAAAAATTGGAATTTTAACATTTCATAATACTACTAATTATGGAGCTATATTACAAGCATTTGCATTAGAAATGGCCATAAAAAAAATGGGGGTAGATGTAGAAATAATCAATTATCATTGTGATAACATTGAGACAAGAGAATATTGTAAATTTCCTAAATTTAACCAAAATTTAGGAACCTATGCTAAACATGTTTATAAATATCTTTTAACAAGAAGGAAAAAATACAAAATGCTTGGATTTGTTAAAAAGAATATGATTATATCAAAAAATAGTTATGATAAAAGCAATATATATAAAGCTAATGATTTTTATGATAAATTTATTGTTGGTAGTGATATGGTCTTTAATTTAAATATTACTGGAGTAGATATGAATTATTATTTAGACTTTGCTAACAGCTTTAAACGTTATTCATATGCTGCAAGCCTAGGTGTTGATGAAATAGAAAATAAATATTTAAATCAATGTATAGATAATTTAAATAAATTCCAGTATATTTCAGTCAGGGAAGAATCTACAAGAGATTATTTTATTAAAAAACTAGAAAAAGATGTACATCTAGATGTAGATCCAACGTTGTTACATGATAGTGAATTTTGGACACTATATGAGGAAAAACCTAAGTATATCGCACTAAAATATATATTATTATATTTTCTTGACAATGATAATATCATTTTAAATACAGCAAAGAGAATAGCTGAAGAGAAAAAAATAGGAATAATTATTATTGGTAAAGGAAAAAAGAATGATAAAAATGTAAAATACATAAATGACGTTTCGGTAGGAGAATATCTATATTACATTCATCATGCATATTTGGTTATTACAGGTTCATATCATGGAATGATTTTTTCTATGAACTATAATACGAATTTTATGTATTTTAATCGAGCAAATTCTTCTAGAATGGAAAGTATTGCTAAATTAACTAATTCTGAGTCAAGAAGATTAACGAATGACTATTCACCAAAAGTTGAATGCAATTTTGATAATATTAATTATTTTATAAAAAAAATAAGAAAAGAGTCATTAAATAATTTAAAAAATATTATTATCAATTAAAGGGGAATTATATGAAACTAAATAGTGTTAAATTAATTCAAAAAAACAATTGCTGTGGTTGTACGGCTTGCTATTCTGTTTGTCCTAAAGGCGCAATAAAAATGGTAAATGATTCTGAAGGATTTTTATATCCAAGAATTGATGAAAAAAAATGTATTAATTGCGGGCTTTGTTTGAGAGTATGCAATAACAAAACTAATTATTTGTATGATAAAAATGTACTTTCAGTTTTTGCTGCAAAGAATAAAAATATAGATATATTGAAAAAATCTTCCTCAGGGGGTGTATCACATGCTTTATGTAAAAAAATTATTGATTTAGGTGGCATAGTTTATGGTGTTGTGTATGATAATAATCATAAAGTAATTATTGAAAGAGAGACAACTAAAAAGTCTATTGAAAAACTATATGGCTCAAAATATGTTCAAGCAGATCCGCAGGGGTCTTTTAAACAAGTTTATAATGATTTATGTAATAATAAAACTGTCTTATACATTGCAACATCATGTTATATTGCGGGTTTAAAATCTTATCTTGAAATAAAAAAATGTAATCTAAAAAAATTATATACTGTTGATTTGATATGTCATGGCACACCAAGCCCTAAGTTATTTGAAGATTATATAATTTATTTAAAGAAAAAATATGATTTTAGTTATTTTGAGTTTAGAACTAAAGAATTGCCATGGGGATATGGCTCTAAAAACTATGGGTGTACAATTCATTTAAAAAATGGTAAGAAAATAATAGATTCTGCTGATTCTAGATTGTTTTTACAACTATTCTTTTCTAACTATTGCTTAAGGCCAATTTGCTATAAATGTGATTACGCTAAAGTTGAAAAACCTGCTGATATTACAATTGCCGATTATTGGGGAATAAATGAAGTACATCCTAACTTTTTTGATGAAAATGGAGTATCTGCTGTAATTATACATACAAAAAAAGGCGCAAAGTTGTTTAATATGGTTGATGATTTGTTAAAATTAGAAAGTTCTATTGATGATATAAAAAAACGACAACCTAATTTAGATAAACCATCATTAATACAAAATGATAGAGATATTTTTTGGAAAGATTATAATAAAAAAGGTTTTAAATATGTATCGAAAAAATACTGTGGCTCTAGTATTATACAAAGAATAAAAAAGAAGATTAAAAAGTTTATTTAAAATACAAAATGGTGATGTTTATGAAAAATAATTCTAGAACAAGTAATGTAATTAAGAATACGACAATAACATTTATATGTCATGTTATTTTTTTAGTGTGTACTTTTGTTTGTAGAACTATTTTTACAAAAAAACTAGGCGCAGAATATTTGGGCATTAGTGGCTTATTTTCTAATATATTAACTATTCTTTCTTTTGCTGAGTTGGGATTAGGAAGCACATTGGTTTATCGTTTATATAAACCTTTTGCTGAAAATGATTACAATAAGATTAATCTCTTAATTAAATTATATAGAAAAATTTATAATATAATAATCTTTATTATTTTAGGATGTGGAATATTTGTTATACCATTTTTAAAATATTTGGTTGAAGCTCCAAATGTTAAAGAGAGTTTATTATTTTTGTATATTTTATATTTAATTCATACTGTTACATCGTATTTATTTGTTTACAAAAAGGCATTGCTAACTGCTAATCAAAAGGACTATGTTGTAACTTTATTATCTGAAATAATTAACGTAATTATGACAGTAATTCAAATAATAGTATTAATTTTTGTAAGAAATTTTGTATTATATTTAACTATTTCAATAGTATTTGGCATTATTAACAATGTAATTTGTTCAATTTATGTAGATAGACATTATAGCTTTTTAAATAATAAAATAGAAGGAAAATTAAGTAAACAAGAAATAAATGAATTAAAAAAAGATACAAAAGGATTAATCATGACTAAAATTGCAAGTACTGCTTTTAGTGGTACAGATAATATTTTTATTTCTGTATATATAGGTATTAAATATGTAGGTGTTTTATCTAATTATACTTTAATTTTGACAACAATTAATAGTTTAATGAATAAAGTGTTTGGATCTATTACTGCTTCAGTTGGAAACTTAGTTGTTTCTAAAAATAGTAATAATAAAACTGAAAAAGTTTTATTTAAAATGATGTTTTTAAACAATTCTTTATATAGTTATATTTGCGTATGCATGTTTTTATTAATTGGCGAATTTGTAACTCATTTATGGTTGAATAACAATTATTATTTAGGGAAAATCATTATAATTTTGGCTGTTTTTGAATTATTTTTACGTGCTATGCATTATCCATTATATACTATAAGAAATGCTTTTGGCTTGTTTTCACAGTTTCGTATTATTTTTGTAATAGCTGCGGTATTAAATATATTTTTGGATTTAATTTTAGTTAAACCATTAGGTATTTCTGGATTAATAATAGCTACAATTTTATGTCGTGGAATAACGTATATTACTGATATACATGTCGTATATAGGTATGGTTTTAAAAAAACCAGTATTAATTATTATTTATTCATTTTTAAATGGTTAATTTTTATAGTTATAAATTCTTTAATTTCATATCTATTTATCAATCAAATAACTACTATTAGCATTTTTAACTTTGTATTTAAAATAATTGTCATAACAATTGTATATCTTATAGTCCATTTGCTTTTTTTTGCAAAGACAGTTGAAATGAAATATTTTATGGATTTTTTTAAAATGAAGTTTAGGAGGAATAAAAATGATTAAAGTAATGCATGTAATTCACGGCCTAAATACAGGCGGTGCTGAAACTCTAGTTAAAGAATATGCTCTTCGTTTAGATAAAACCAAATTTGATGTAACAATATTATGTTTTAGGCATTATTTAGGTTCACCTTATGAAAAAATATTGAAAGACAATAGAATAAAAGTAATTTATTTAGAGGACTATAATAAAGAGTATGGAATAAAGTTTTTTTCAAATATATGTAAGAGAGTAACAAAGATTTTATTAATAAAGAAAATTATTCATATAGAAAACCCCCAAATATTACATTTTCATCTATTCACTAGCAAGTATATAAAATTTGCACATCCAAATAAAGAAACAAAGCTTTTTTATACACTTCACGGTGATTTTAAACGTTATTTAAAAATCGATGCAAAAGATTTTAAATCTTTAAAATGGTTAATAAAACATTATCATACTCAAATAATATGTTTACACGAACAAATGAAAGAAGAAATTAATCATTATTTTAATATAAATAATACCGTGGTATTAAATAATGGTATTGATTTTGATAAATACAATAATATTAAAGATAAAAATGAAGTAAGGAAATCATTGAATATTCCTATAGGTGCATTTGTTATTGGCAATGTTGGTCGATTAAGTAAGGTAAAAAATCATGCTTTTTTGATAAAAGTATTTAATAAAATATATAAGATTAATAAGATGGCTTTTTTATTAATGGTTGGTGATGGTGAGGAAAAGAATGAAATTATAAAAATGCTTCATAAAAATAATTTGGATAATAATTATTTGATATTATCTAATAGGGTTGACATTCCTGATTTATTAAATGCTATGGATGTTTTTGTATTCCCCTCAATATCTGAGGGACTAGGAATTTCAGTTTTAGAAGCTCAGAAAGCAAAACTTCCCTGTATAATATCTGAATATATCCCCAATAAAGCAATAATATCTAATTTGGTCACTATGCTTTCACTTAAGGATGATCCAATGGTATGGGCAAATGTTATATTAAAATCATCAAAACCACAAAAAATTATATTAAATGATGAAAGTTGGAATATAAATAAAACAATAGAGGAATTGGAAAAACTATATTTATTAGAGAAAAAATGAATAATGAGAATAAGATAATTTATTTAGATCATAAAATTTGTACTTATGAAAAAAGAGAATAATAAAAAAATATAAGAAAGGATGAATATATATTTATGAAAGAAAAAGTTGAATTAGAAAATAAGACAGTATTAGTAACAGGTACGGCGGGATTTATTGGGTATTATCTAGCTAAAAGATTACTTGATGAAATTAAAGGTATTAAAGTAATAGGATTTGACTCAGTTAATGATTATTATGATATATCTTTAAAAGAATGGAGAATTAAACAGTTAGAAGTATATAAGAATTATACTTTTATTAAAGGTAATCTATCTGATAAAAAGTTAGTTGATGAAATATTTGAAAAGTATAAACCTAGTGTGGTGGTAAATTTAGCTGCTCAAGCAGGTGTTAGATATTCTATTGATCATCCTGATGTTTATATTGAATCAAATATAATTGGTTTTTATAACATATTAGAAGCTTGTAGACATAATCCAGTTGAACATTTAGTTTATGCTTCAAGTAGTAGTGTATATGGAGGAAATACTAAAATACCTTTTAGTGTTGATGACAAAGTAGATAATCCAGTTAGTTTATATGCAGCTACTAAGAAGAGTAATGAATTACTTGCTCATTGTTATAGTAAACTATACAATATTCCAAGTACTGGACTTAGATTCTTTACAGTATATGGTCCAGCAGGAAGACCAGATATGGCATATTTTGGATTTACTAATAAGTTAATTAAAGGTGAAACAATTAAAATATTTAATTATGGAAATTGTAAAAGAGATTTTACTTATGTTGATGATATAGTAGAAGGAATTATAAGAGTAATGCGTGGAGCTCCTGAAAAGAAGAATGGAGAAGATGGTTTACCACTTCCACCATACGCTGTTTATAATATAGGAAATAATAATCCTGAGAACTTATTAGATTTTGTAAATATTTTACAAGAAGAATTAATAAGAGCAGGAGTACTTCCAAAAGATTATGATTTTGAAGCTCATAAAGAACTAGTTCCTATGCAAGCAGGAGATGTAGAAGTGACTTATGCTGATACAAGTGCATTAGAACATGACTATGGTTTTAAACCTAGTACATCTTTAAGAGAAGGATTAAGAAAATTTGCTGAATGGTATAAGGATTTTTATAAATAGGGAATTATATGGAAAATGAACTTGGTATAGTAAAATCTGTAGCTGAAACAATTATTGATAATAATGTTGATACTACTATTGATTTTTTTGAAGTTGGATTAGATAGTTTATTAGACGATTCATTAATAAAGGATTTACCATTAGTAAAAACGGTTTATGGTATTGCTAAAACAGGTTTTGCAATTAGAGAAAAAGTCTTATTAAAAAAAACACTTTCATTTATTATTGCTTTAAATAGTAATGATGTATCAAATGAAGAATATCAAAAGTATACAGAAGAATTAAAAAACAGTGACAAAATTCGAATGCGTGAACTTGAATTTGCTTTAATGTTAATAGATAAATATATAGAAGAGAGAAAAACAATTATTCTTGCAAATCTCTACTATAATTATGTTTGTAAGAATATTACATGGGATGAATTTCAAGAATTATCAATAATAATGAATAATATTCTTATTAAAGATTTATCAGAATTGCAAAACATATATATAAAAGGTGAAATTACAAAAAAACAAATAAAAGATTCAATTAGCTTTAAAAGACTTGAAACCCAAAATCTTGTTAAAAAAATTGAAACGAGTGAAAGAAATGATGATGGAAGTATAAGTGAATATTATTATGAATATGATTATGAAATTACTTCGCTGGGAATTAATCTAATTAGATATGGAATGAAGGATTTTTAAAAACCATTATTTATAAAAGAAAGGAGAAAGATAAAATGAAAATAGCAGTAGCAGGATGTGGGTATGTTGGACTTAGTTTAGCAACATTACTAGCACAAAAATATGAGGTAGTAGCACTTGATGTAGTAAGTGAAAAAGTAGAGATGATTAATAATAGAATTAGTCCTATTAGAGATGAATATATTGAAAAGTTCTTTAGAGAAAAAGAGTTAAATCTTAAAGCAACACTAGATTATAAAGAAGCTTTTGAAGGAGCTAAATATGTAATTAT
>JAEEGL014537715.1_pt1 | contig 22653 bp, 20 predicted proteins | sample 9134231 | NCBI WGS metagenome assembly JAEEGL01 (sample SAMN16246548, study PRJNA631951) | gut metagenome | biome: gut microbiome; feature: rumen; material: fiber-attached | host: Bos | place: Iran: Karaj | collected 2018-10 | reverse complement strand
GCGGGATCGAGATAGATGTTCTCAGCAAATCCTTCCTTGTGTGCAGTAACGATTGAGTGGAGAGACATAGCATAGTTGAGGCCTGCCTTGATGTTGCCTGTTCTTCTCGGAGCAGCCCGGTCAAAGTCAGAGATCTTAACTGCGATCGGCTTAGCGCCGCCCTTGAAGTAAGGGCCTACAGGTGTAGCAAAGATTCTGTACTGATAGTCATCAGCGGGCTTAACACCGATAACGGGGTTAATACCGAAAATGTAAGGTCTCAGATAGAGAGATGCGCCGGAACCGTACGGAGGAACCCAAGCTGCGTTGCCTGCAACAGTCTCCTGAACTGATCTGATGAACATTTCCTTGGAAATCGGGGGGATCTCAAGGCGGACTGCAGAATCATGAAGTCTCTCAGCGTTGAGGTCAGGGCGGAATGTAACGATCCTGCCGTCAACAGTCTCATAAGCCTTAAGGCCTTCAAATACGGTCTGTGCATACTTGAGAACGCCTGCGTCTTCACTCATGACGATCATGTCGTCATCAATGAGAGCGCCTTCGTCCCAAGCACCGTTAGTGTAGTTTGCGACAAATCTCTTATCTGTCTTCTGATAGGAGAATGTCAGGTTCGACCAATCGAGATTCTTCTTTTCCATAGAATCAGTCCTTCTTTCTATAGTTTCTATAATTAACTAAGCATTATACCCCTGTAAGAGGTCTTGTAAAACCCTAAATTAGACGAATCTGTATCCGCAGGCGTGATATACCTTCTCCCCTGCTTTGATGACAGGTGAATCAAATCCTGAAAGGTTAACGGCATTAGGAATCAGCTGTGCCTCAAGGCAAATAGCATCATACTGGCCGTAAGCCTTTGTCGTCTTCTGGTCAAGCGGGCTTCCCAGGTTGTTGCCTGCATAGATCTGGATACCGGGAAGGTCAGTTAAGCACTCCATGGTGATTCCTGACTCGGGAGCCGTAACAGCAGCTGCAAAGGAGAATGTTCCGGCCTTGGTATTGAGACAGAAGTTCTGGTCGATTCCCTTGGAGATGACCATCTGGTGATCGTCACTGTCATTGAGCTCACCGATAAAACGGTATTCCCTGCAATCGAAAACGGTTCCCTCAACGTCCTTAAGCTCTCCCGTAGGAACGTTCATGTCATCCTTGATCGTGATCTTATCGGAGTTGATCATGAGAAGATCGTTATTTACCGTACCCTCGGCATTCTCGCCGCGGAGATTGAAATATGCGTGGTTTGTAGGTGCAAAGATCGTATCCTTGTCCGACTTGCCGCAATAGAGGATCAGAAACGTCTTGTCCTCAAGCCAGCAGTAAAGAACCTTTGTATCAAGGTTTCCGGGGAAACCTGTAGCTCCGTCAGGACTTACATAGCTGAAAAGAACCGCTTCACCGACACAACCGGGTATTCCGGCGATCTTAGAATCAAGGATCATGCCGTCAGCTTCTTCCTCTGAAAGGATCTTGGCATCCCAGAATACGTTCTGGAAACCCGGGTTGCCTGAATGGAGGTTGTTCTCGCCCTCGTTCTTCGGGATCTGATACTTGATGCCGTTGATGATAAAGGACGCATCCTTGATCCTGTTGGCGGAACGTCCGATAACAGCACCGTGGTTGGCTCCGTTGCCCATATACTCGTCAAGGCCCTTGCATCCGAGCATGATATCTGTAGGCTTGCCGTCCTTATCAGGTACGATAAGATCCGTGATCACGGCTCCGTAAGTCATAACGGTCGCCTCATAACCGCCTTCCATGGTCATGGTGAACTTCTGTGCCTTAAGTTCGGGATTGCTTGATGAAATGATCTCGCCGGTTTTGATACTCATACTCTTAACCTCCACAAAGATTTACTGCAGAAAATTATAGCACAAAGCACAGTACATTGAGGGGTTTAAAAAGTTGTAGCCAATTGAAAAGATTCGTGTATAATTGGTTACTGTACGGGGCATTAGCGCAGTGGGAGCGCATCACACTGGCAGTGTGGGGGTCACGGGTTCAAATCCCGTATGCTCCACCAAACAATACGGCGATCGGATCAACTGTCCGGTCGCCGTTTTTTCTTTTTCCAGTAAGTCTTACTTCAAATGTTTGTCCGTCATTTTAAATGTCACTTTGTAAACGTTTCCTTCGTAGTCGAGCAAATCGGCAAAATCAGGATAAAGATTGTTGATTGCCCTCGGGAACCCTAAGATAGCTGTTCTGTAATGATAGGTTCCGTCCCTGCTCATATAAGAGCTCACCGCCAGCATAGGCTCATCATTATGTTCAATAAGCATGAAAAAGTGCGTCTTATCCATGAAGAAAACTTTGTTTGTCTGATACGGGAAATCAAAGCTGTCTCCATTACTGCATTCCACATGAATACTGCGCTTTTTATCCTTTTTAAACGTCAACGCACTTTTGACAAACACAGACCTTTTGATCTTCAGTTTATCAACGGCCTCGAGTGCCTGTTCAACGTATTTTGGGGCGGGGTGTTCGGGACTGGTACGTATCTTCGACTTGTCTTCACTTAATAAGTACCTGTGGTCTTCATCGTTATTAACAATCGATTCCAGTTGCGCAAGATCAGATAAAAAACCTATTCTCTCCAAATGTTCAAGTATCTTTTCCGTGCTGAACCAACCGTCTTCATAACGGCAGTCATCCGTCTCAACATGATGATACAAGTACCATTCAAGATGACTCGCTACAGTCTTATCGCTGCGTCTGACCGGTCTTTTATTCTGTAAGTCATTGATAGGATTGCCTTCTCGGATGTCGATTATCTCGATCTGACGAAGTATCGTAGGTGACGGGATCGAAATCGGGAAACGGTCACCGATCTTAACGTCATTTTGTTTTTTGAAATTATCTTCAACCAGCACGTCAAAAGTGAACGTGTCGGTTGTTCTTAGATCAGGCACAAACAAATAAACCGAAAATGATGCCCCCTGGCTCATCAGGTTCCAGGATTCCAAACTCCCGATTCTGTCCGGGCCAAGATTATTAAGAAGCTCATCATCTGCCGTTATTCTGGCCGTGTAGAGAGTCTTCTTTTTTATTTCTTCTTTGACAGGCTTGCTGACGGATTTCTTAATCCCGCGGATCTGAACTATCGGTCTGATACGTTCATCGATCTCCTCAGGTTTGATGGCAGTATTATCCAAAATGATCTCTTTAAGATTCTTAAGTCTGCTCAGGTCCGGAAGACCGGTCACATGGCACAGATATTCAAGCCTTATCGTCTCAAGAGACGTAAGCTTCTCCAGAAAAGAAATATCACTTAATCTGTTGATCCTCCAAAGATAGATCTCTTTAAGAGTCGTCAATTCGCCAACTCCGCTGAGGTCATCATTGTAATTCCAAAACAGGTTTAGTTCTTCAAGTCCGATATCCTTGAGGAAAGAAAAATCTTCCAGTGTGATACCGCGAATCGAAAGGCTGGTAAGGCTTTTCATTTCATTTAGGCACGTAATGTTTTTCCTTGCCTTCCCGCCGAGAAACAATACTTTGAGGTCCTTAAACATAAGAAGCCATTTACAGTCGAATTTTATGCTTCGTGTCTTTGCATCAGCCATTATCTCCAACCGTTCGATATTTTCAGGAAGATCCTTGATAAAGCTGTAGTCTCTCAGATCAAAAGCATCCAGACAAAGCGACTTTAACGGCAAACCTTTTATAAGGTTAAAATCAATCAGTCCGGGGTTTGAACCCAGGTGGCAGCTGATGATCAGATGCCTCAGATGAGACAACTGATGAAGATAAGAGATGTCATAATGCTTGATGCCGTAAAGTCCCCATATGCGGAACGTCATGTCAGGCTTGGCCGCAAGGAACTTGTCTATAACCTGATATGCTTCGCCAGGCAATTCTTTCGAGACTTGGATATACTGTATCTTCTCGTCGCCTGCTACGGAGCTGATCATTTCATCCGTGACTTCCCTGTAGTCAATGGTTTTAAACGCTCCTTTATCGACCGTTTTGTCCGAAATGTCTATGTGATTATTCTGCAGCCAATAACTCACAATACAACTCCCTATTTCTCTTTACCGTTCCATCATCACTTTGTACTCAGGAGTACCCTCTTCAAGCTTTTTATTCCCGGTTCTATGGAATCCGTGGGACTCATAGAATCTTATTGCATTCGCGTTCTTTTCCAAAACCCACAAGAATTTGACGTCATGTTCCTTTTTGGCAAATTCGATCAACTCCGCGCCTATACCCTGACCCTGAAAGAAATGCTCCACATATAATTCGACTACTTCTTTTCCCGCTATTCGGATAAGGCCCTTGATGATACCATCAGCTTCATAAACCCAAATATTTTTAAGTATCTCCGGTTCGGAATACTTCTCTGCCACGGGGATCACCTGAATCTCACCAAAGGAGACCGCATCGTTCCTGAAGATTGCACGATAATTCATCCGTTTGACAAAAACCAGAATCTCGGCAATCCTGGAAATATCTTCAATCGCAGCTTTTCTTATCAAATAGTTCTTGCCTGTTTGCCCCATTTTATTCCCCGAAAAATGTAAGTTTGGATCGAATCATATAATGTTCTGCATTCCAACGCCTTCATTTTACCAAAATCGCGAGTAAGCTTGCGATTTACACATTAATATTTCCGGCTTAACTTAAACCAAAGAACAACTACATTTCCATCAGTTTCTTCTCCGACGATTTCAAAACCAAAACGCCCGGTATAGAACCTGATATTGGCTTCATTATCTTTAGGTGTGACCAAAGTAATCTCATTCCAATCCTGATGATCATCCATGAAGAACCTCATCAAGGCTGTTCCTATTCCCTGCCCTTGTTCTTCTTTTCTTACTGCTAAACAACCGATGTAATACTTGCCCGGTCCTTCAGTTTTATATGAGATAACTCCAACCGCTTCATCCTGATCATAAGCAATGATCTTTGGGAAATCCTTGATAGACTGCTCCATGTTTTCTTTTGTCCTGCCATAAGCCGGACATTGACCATAACGAATATAATCATCATGGAATGCGGAGTTATAGATATCTATCAGCAGATCGGCATCTTTTATTTCAGCATTCTTATATATCAGTTCCATATCTATTCTTCTTTATGTTAAAGAGTCGTATTTGACAGCTTCTCACAGCAAATCAATTAACTCCTCGATGCTGTCAACTATATAATCCGGTCTTTTACTCTCTGAATCAATAGACTGATATACTGCAAAGCCCTGACGCACCCATACGGTCTTCATTCCAAGTTTCTTCGCCGGGATAATATCGTTATCCAGTCTGTCTCCGATCATGACAGCATCGGAAGGTTCACATCCGGCCTTCTCAAGAGCCTTGGTAAAGATCTTCAGGTCAGGCTTGGCACACCCGGCTTCTGCCGATGCCATTACAACATCAAAGAATTGTCCGATCCCCCAATTATCGATTCTTTCCTGTGTTCCCAATGACTGGTTTGCTATAACCCCAAGTCTGTATTTACCATGTAAAGCAGAGAGTACCCTATGTGTTGCACCATACAGTTTTTCCAGACTGCTGTCCCACTCGGGCAAAACAACTCCATAAGATTTGGCGGCTGTCCTGATAGGTGTCGGGCTTGTTTTCGCCATCTCACAAACCTTGTTCATAAACTCAGGCAAATCGATGTTTAACTGTTGGACTGCATATTCGCAACGGCTTTTATATACATCACTCTCATTAACCAGTGTTGAGCCGAGATCAAAGAATACCCACTTCATAGACATATCCTTATACTCAGGATGATAACTGCCTAAAGGCCTGTCGACTGTAACTGTAACAATATCTCCAATCAAGTCTTTCACCCTTCCCGTTCAACCGAAGAACATTAATATCAGATACACAATGAGAAGCATCGGCAATTCCATAGACAAACTGAAGAGATTGGCAACGATTCCATAAGCCACGTTCCTTCCGGGAACCTGTTCGCCGTCCCGGTTAACAAGACGTTTTCTGTAATAAGCAGATTCCACGATGATGATCACCAATTCAGCTGCCGCCCAGACCCAGAAAATGTTGATGAAGAACGTTACGACATTAAGGAAGATCTGCGTGACGATGTTTATAAAAAACAGCTGCTTCAGGTTCTTCTTGATCGACAGGCGGAACCATAAAAGCACGAGCATCTCCGAGAGGATCGTTACTACGAAACAAAGAACTGCAGGTATTGAATAACGTAAAACATTGTAACTCGTAAACGCCTCTTCTTTAAGAACACCGTTACTAACATTAAAGGTGCACTCGCTATGAAAACTGTTCCGCTTGATCAGATTGCTTACATATTTATCTCCGTTATCAGTTATAACGATAACCTTGAATTCCCAAGGAACCATATAATGGAATCCGTAAACTCCTGTTTCGTTGGATTCATGTATATTTGTTCCGACCGGAGACAAAAACAGACCATATCCGTCTGTGTAGAATTTATCGTAGCCCTTTTCTCTATCTTCTTTGGATGGCTCATAAGACTTATATGTCAGCAGTGCGACGCAATACTTTGAATCCGGAGGGTTCACTATTCTGACTTTCAGTGTAGGCTTCGGGCCACAATCAGCAGAGACAGGTACACAAAAGACTGAAATGACAATTATGAAGGCAAATAAAGCTGAAATTATCCTTTGAACCCTTTTTAACACAGATGCACCCTCTTTAGATTTGCAAACCGGCTTTTCCAAGATTATACCAAGATATTAAATATCTATCAGACCGGTCAAAGGTTTTTTGGTATTGGTGTCAAAGATGACATCTTCAGAGCTTTCGTCTTCTTTGGAAATGCTAACCGCAAAACAAAGGTGACCGTTTTTTCCGATGTAAGGATATAAATTTCTGTAATTCATTTCTTTAAGCAGATCATCCTTTTCTTTTTGGGTTATCTTCCCATCTTTGTAATAACTGTTATACGTCTCTTTTACTTTCTCGAAAAAGTCTTCGTCAGTGGTTCCGTACAGTGTGATCAGCTCTTCATCTTTTAAAAGCTTTCCCGTCTCGATGGAAATGTTATACACATAATATTCAACACGCGGATCATTTTTCGTACGGCACATTTCAACGAGAATGGAGACTACATTCTCGCTGATGTAATAAGTGTATTGAGCGGCGTATTTGCCCAGCTTGTTGCCTTTACAGTACTTCCCAAGATCCTTCTCGATCTCCGCATTCGCGGAATCCGTATTCTCACCCTCAATAGAGATCTCGGGATAAGCGAACATGGTCTTATCTCCAAAACGTTCGCTGCTGAATCTCTCATTCACTGCATCGTAAACTTTTATTTCCGGAGATACTTTTTCCGTAACTGAATTCTTGTTCTTAAAGTTTCCCGGATTCCTTCCGTAAACTTTAGCCATCACAATAAACCAACCGAAAAACAAGACGTAAACAGCAGTAAATCCTGCCACAGCCCATGGCAGCCAATTAAGTCTTGCCCGCTTAACGGGCTTCAGCCCCGGAATATCCAAGGCAGCGGGAACAGGCGTTCCGCACTTTTCACAGAACTTGATTTCAGGCTTTAATTCCGATCCGCAATTCCGGCAAAATGACATATGTTGATCCCCCCTCTTTACATTAACTCAGGGGTTAAAGCAAAAAAGAACAGTACCAGGACCAGTAACATGATCGCAAGGGGTATTAAGATCAGCTTGGCCAGAAAAGTCGGCACTTCGCAGTAAGTCTTGCCAGTCTGTCCGTTGATGGCTACGGGATATACCATCCTCCCGCATTTGTATGTGGCCAGATAAATCGGAGCCAAAACATATCTGAACTTGACGTTATAGTAGTTGGTATTTATCGCGTCGATCGTGGCTTTCCAAAAGTACTTCCGGAACAGCATCTTTTTGATCTTTTCGCTGATCTGCATTTTAGCACGTTCCCATCCGTCATTAAGTCCGACCGTATAACGCTCAGCCGGTATGCCCGCGAGGTATTTCGGTGAATAAGGAACCATCCTTTGGAAATCAAATTCCTGGACTCTTTTAATATTCTGATTACGGACCTTGTCAGAACCGTATATGACAAGGTCATCGTAAAACCGGTTAATTACGCCTCTGAAATTCTGTCTGGGCGCATATCTCGATTCTATGGTGTGAGCATCGTAGACTGAGACTGTAAGAGTGTCATACGTCCAGAACGGAAGATATATGCCGATAACGTTCTCGAGTTTGCTGCCATAGACTTTTTTCGAAGCCACGCGCCTGCTGTTGAGGAAATTATCGAAACACAGCTGGGTCATTTCTTTAGTTACGGCAAACGGGATAACGGCCTGGGGAGCCATTATCTGAGCGTTTTCCGCAGCAGGAGCTACACTCGTTGAACCGCAGAAAGGACAAGCGCCAGTAACCTGTTCGGCATCGTATAACGTCTGTCCGCCGCAGTTGGCACAAGTAATCATCTTCTTGACATGCCCCCAGTTTACACTGGCTCTCTGCAAAGCAGAATTGAAGTCGAGTTCCTGCATAACCGGAACCGTTCCAGGCTGCGGAAGCGCAGAGACCAAACCACAGAAAGGACAGGTCAGATTTAAAGCTTCCGGATCGTATTTTACGCCGATCGAAGCACCGCATCCCGGGCACTTAACTTCCGTGCTCGTAACATTAACTGCACCAATGACAAAAGAATTCTCTGACATTTTTCCACCTTCTATATCCCTTAAGAGCCTTCCATGACGGCTCTAAATCAAATTATATTCCAAGCGCAATATAATTCAATAATCCCTGAAATTCATTTGTTTGCACGCTTCTTTTTGCTGTTTGCGGTATTGTGATATTTCATTCCCTGTTTTAGCCTCACACAACTGTGAAGTGATATAATTTTCTTGTCTGCGGGATAAATGAACGACAGCAAGCAGACAGGAATATGGGTATCGGAAGGTGGTAAAGATGGCAGAAAACACCCCGTTCATCGGTGCAGTCAACGTAACGAGTCCGGACGTGAAATGTCCCGGATGCGGTGCCTCTTCAGGCCTGAAATTCGATCCTGTCTCCTCGAAAATAATCTGTCCCTTCTGCGGACAGTCATCGCCTCTTCCCCGGCCCGGAGCAACCCCGGCGGTTCAGGAACTCGACTTCAATTCTGCTCTTCAGCGTGCCAATGTTGACTGGGGCAGAGCCAAAAAGCTGATAATCTGCACGAACTGCGGAGGCGAGACGATCTACGACGCTGAACAGATCACCGGTGCCTGCCCGTTCTGCGGATCAACAAGTGTAACTCCTGCGGCTGAGAATCCGCAGATCATGGCTCCAAACGGCATTATTCCCTTCTCGGTCAGCAAAGATATGACCCAGCAGTGTTTTCTGAATTTTCTTAAGAGAAAGCATTGTCTTGTTAAAAGCGTACTGAACAGCCGGCTTGAGAACGTCGTCGGGATATACCTTCCGTTCTGGACCTTCGATACATACACGGTATCTTCATTCTCCGGCGAATACTCCTCGAGTGAGCGTTTTACCTCCGTATGGAATCAGTATATGGATGACGTCATCATCTATGCGTCCAATAAGACCATTCACCCGTTCATCTCCAAGGTCCAGAATTACGACTTCACAAAGATCGTTCCATATTCACCTGAATACCTTGCAGGCATTCCGGCTGAACGTTATACGATCGGTCTTAATGAAGGCTGGGAGCGCACGAAGATCCAGATAAAGAAAACACTGGAGTATGACATTTGGAAAAAGAACCGCAGCAAATTCTATTTCAATAAGCTGTTGGGAACAAATTACTATAACGTCAAGTTCAGGTGTCTTTTGGCGCCCATGTATCTTGCCACATACAGATATGGCAGGAAAACATTTCAAGTGGCGATCAACGGTCAGACAGGAGAAGCTTTCTGCCCTGCTCCGACTTACATCGGCAGGCTGGCACCGCTGATCATTACCATGAGCATAGTCTTCTTGGCGCTTACTTTATTTTTGATTGTTTACTTGTATACACATGCGTCATAACAGCATTACGGCAAAGAACTTCTGAAAATCATTCTTCCATCTGAGCTTCAACAAAAGCCCTGAAGATCCTCCTGCTGTACTCATCAGTCTTGAATGAGAACTCGGGATGCCACTGAACAGCCCATAAGAACCTACTGCCCGGCCTATACACGGCCTCAACGAGACCGTCTTCCGAGACAGCCATCAATTCAAGACCCGGAGCAAGGTCTTTTACGGCCTGATGATGATAACTGTTTACACTGAGGACTTCCAATCCGAGACAATCAAAAAGCGGAGTGCCCTTTCTGACTAAGACTTTGTGAACCGGCATATCGTAAGGCGGAGTCTGATGATGCTCAACAAGCGAAGGATGCTGTGAGGGCAAGTCCTGATATAGTGTTCCTCCCAATACGGCATTGATGAACTGGATGCCTCTGCAAATCCCTAGGATCGGCTTATCCTCTTTCATCGCCTTCTCGAGTACGAGTTTCTCCATGATATCTCTTTTGCCGCAGCAGGAGACCTTTCCTTCCAATGGCGTTTCCCCATAGATCAACGGAGTAACGTCATGTCCGCCTGTCATCAGGATCCCGTCACACATGTCAACAAGGCGGGAAATATCTTCCTTATCCTCTGTCAGCGGAAAGATAACGGGCATTGCACCGGCTTCTGCAATTCCGTCAAGATATCCCGGCAGCATCCATATGCTTTCTTTCTCATCATCCCATAACGGCAATACGCCTACTAACGGTCTCATATTATCAACTCCTAAAAAAAAGCAGGCAACAGCACACAAGGGCGCCATTGCCTGCAATAATTCAAGATTATACCAATTTCGAAGCGTTAATGCCATCTAAACAACAGCTTCAACTTTGTCGAACAAGAATTATTCCGGTTGCCGTTGCCCGGACGCGGACGATTGAATATAATCAAATCTCGATTCGACATATACGAAAACACATGAGGGATTTATGAGGATAGCAGTTTTAGGTTTGGGAGTTATAGGAACGACATATGCGTATGCCCTGCAGAATGCGGGTTGCGATACGTATCACATTGTAAGAGAGGGCAAAGAAGTTCCCCAGATGATCCCGGTCCACCTTTTGGACGGAAGATACAATCAAAAAGGTGAAGAAAAGGACGGAAAATACAGTATTAAGCTTGCTCCAAACAATGAAGAATTCGACTTCATTCTGATAAGCGTAGCCAGCGGCAAGCTTGAGGCTGCAATGAAGACCTTAAGGGACAGAAATATTAAGGGAACGGTAATCTTATTCTGCAATTTCTGGAACGAGCGAAAAGAAGTCGAAGAGCTGATCGGAGATTATGAATATATAACTGCCTTCCCTACTGCAGGCGGCCATATGGAAAAGGACGGAAAACTCAATTGTGTTCTTTTCGATCACATCATGCTTGAAAGCCACGAGAAAGCAAATATCCACAATTACGACGAGCTCATATCACTTCTTGATTCGGCAGATATAAAGCAGGAGATCCCGCACGACATGTTTGAATGGATCTGGATTCATATGGCAATAAACGCAGGCGTTACCTCGACTGCTGCACGTGAAGGCAAGATCGACGATCCGAACCGCCTTGCAAGAGAACTCATGGCGGATTCTAAAGCCTTATCGATGGCAGTTAAATGCATAAGAGAGACATTGAAGACAGTCAGTGCCAGAGGTGTGGATCTGAAGAAATACAATAATGAGATATTCGCTTATAAGATCCCTGCCGGAATAGCCGGAATCGCAATGAAGAAGCTTTTCGCCGGAAATGAACTTACTTCAAGGATCATGACCTTGCATAATGACGTAAATGACATCATGTACGGCTGCCGCTGCGTGTATGACGAGGGCAAAAAGCACAATCTGGAGCTTCCTTTATTCTACGGCAATATGGACAGGGTATTTGCAGGAATAAGCTGAACTCATTTTGATTCCGGATTTACGTTTTCGTCAGGGAAAATAAAAACGTCATCCGGAATAAAGATCAGAACCGAAGGCGTATCATTGACCTTCTTTTCTCTCATGCCGACCAGAGTGCAGTATTTGTATTCATAATGCCTTCCGTCGCAGTCAATTCTCATCTTATAGGTTTTCACGTATTTAACTATCGCGTGATAGGCAATGTACTTATGACTTGTTACGGTCCTGAGTTTGTATATGGCATCCGTTATGTAGTAAACGACTGCCGGAAATCCGAAAACCAATACAAGAAGCAGGATAAAGGCCATAAATCCGGTGCCCCGTCTCACTCTTACATAAAATATCGCTCCGATCACATTTCCGGGCGAGACACTGTGGGAATCGTAAGTCAGAATTAATATAAGGCCTGACACTGCTCCGACAACCATAACCGTAACCACTGCGAAAAGATTCAGGATACGGTCTTTGACCACAGCAAAAAACAGCTTCTTCTCGAAAGACACCGGCACTTTTACCATGTGGAAATCCTCATTATCCTTAGATTTATCAAGGTTGCCGTTAGCGGTGAATATCCTTTTCCAGCCCTTTATGTCTTTAAGAGCATACAAGGCGGCATTGGGCGCTATCAGAATGCTTATCACGGGAAACATCAAAAAGCCGGCATACATGACTGCCTCATTCTCACCTGCTCCGACAGCAATCAGAACTATCGCAGCTATGACCCAGACCGGAACAAGTGCCGCGATGAACTTGTCTGCATACCACTTGGTCGTCTTTTTTGCGGTCTTCCCTTTTCTCTCGATCTTATAATCCTTAAGAAGGATAAAAAGCGTTATGAAAGCAACGATGCCTGACAGAACAGCAAATATTAGCGAGAAGACATCGTTAACCGCAAAACCCGCAGAAACGCCAAGCCCGACTAAAGAACAGGAAAGAACCAATATCGCGATCAGCTTCTTTCCTGTTGACAGGGATTTATCGGTTTTCTTCTTTGACTTGCCCAATTTATGTGCTCAACATTCCTAAAATGTAAAATTTCCAACGCCAATAATATGCTTTTTTCATGATTTTGCAATTCCATTTATGAATTTCCGAATAATCAAAAGCAAATTGTTTTCCCGGCTGCCGTGGGCCAAAACGCAATAAATCAGGCATTGTTACGATTAGTAACAGCGCTGTTACAGTGCGTTTCTTGTGTGTCACGGAGTCCCGGGCTTAGACTCGGATCAAACCACAGAAAGGATGTGACACAAATGAAAAATCACATTAGAAAATCCATTGTAATTGCCGCCCTCTTTGCAGGACTCATGCTAACCGGCTGCGGAAAGAGCACAAACAAGTTCACGAGAGCATCTTATAAACTGTAATCAGTTATTCAGCCTTTGGCGAGTAAATAATGAAGCCCAGGTAGTCTTTAATAATTTGGGCAACTTCTTTCGGTGCATCGTATTGAACATTATGGCCGCAGCCTTCTATCAGATCGTGTTCTCCGCCGGATACATTTGCATAAAGCACCATGTCTTCATATGCGCAGTTACAGTCGCATTTGCCCGAAATATAGTAAGTAGGAATCGACAGAAATTCATGGAAAACCGAAAGGTCACTTACGTCAACCGTCATCATATAATCAACAAGGCTTTTCTGATACTTCATGAATGCATCTAAGCTAGTCATTTTCGAATACCAGATCAAATCCTCACTCGAAAGCCTCGGAGAAGTTATGGCCATAAAGATAACGTTGCGTTCACGCTTGTTTTTGTAGAATTTTGATGCTTCGGTTGCAACCTTAGAATAATTCTCAATATTCTTGTCTTTCTTGTAATTCTCATATGCCGCGGTAATCGCAGTAATGTCATCCTCTTCTCTGGACTTCCATAAAGCATCCTTATATGCGGCTTCTGCGGAAGTATCAGCATTAACGAATTGGCCGAGACCTATGTACACCTGAATCTTCTCTGAATGATTATAGGCATATACAGTACCTAAAACCGTTCCGTAGGAGTGTCCCATTATCGAGATCTTCTCTTTGCCGAACCTTTGAATCAGATAATCGACAAGAACGTTCAGATCATCTAAGGCCTGGTCGAAACTGACAGTCTTGTTTTCCTTGTCGTCGTTCATGACATAGGTTCGTCCGCAGCCGCGCTGATCCCAGCAAACGACGGTGTACTCATCGATCATTTCGTTAGTAAAGTTATATGCAAAGAAGCTGTCAGGACTTCCCGGACCGCCATGAAGATAAAGGACCAATGGTGCGTTCTTATCACGTCCCCTGATCGTGATGAATTGCTTTTGTCCGTTGATATCGATATAAGATTCCTCGTCGATACCTTTGCTTGTATCGATCACGCACTTATAGTAATTGACGTTGCGGAAAGCAATGATAACGCTGAGGAATAACAAAACAAGAACAACCGGGATCAGGACTATCGTCTTGACAGCCAGGCGGACCTTGCTCTTCTTTACGCGAGGAACCACTTCGTTTCTGTGTGCCAGATGAATGCCGATATGTCCTATTCCGAGAATTACTGAAGTAACAATTATCACTATGTTGCACGCGTAGATTCCAAGACACAGCAAGGCAAAAACCGGCAGGCTCGCACCGGCCACAGGGAATCCCGCAAACGATGAATACATGTCAGCCATCTTCTTCCCGCTCTTGAAATAGCGGTTCCAATAGCACTCGTACAAGATCATGAGGACCAATGCAATGATCAGCCAGCCAAGCCAAATGGAACGGGGCCTGACATTACATCCGGAGAAAGCAACGATAGAACAGGCGAGCACCTCGCCTATGCGTTCAAAGATCAAAAGGATCTTGTTCTCTTTCTTGCTGTACTTATCGTAGTCTTCCGGCTTGTTCTTGGTCCAAATGATATTCGGAACAAATAGCATGGCCAGAAAGATCACACCCACATACGAAAAACCGAAAACCATGCAATCCCCTCACTTAACCGATATGCCATACCTCAGGCATCTTGCCCTTACACCGTTCAGATTAGCATCAGGTCAACAGGGATAACAGAGGACAAATTCTTTAAGTTTTACCGATAAAGTATTGTTTGATCAGAATCCCAGACTGTCGTTTACAAGGATGACGCTTATCCTTCCCTTGTGTCTCGAGAAACGTGTAATGAGTATCTGACAGCAGATCGTATCGGGAGATTTGCAGTTAAAACATGTTCCCTTGCGCGCACAAGGAGTATCAAGACCGAAACGCTGCACATTTGCAGGCGCCGCGACATTTCTCGCGCGCTTCATGGCTGAATCGACGTCATTACAGACTTTATTCATTCCGACAATGAAAAGAACATGTTTGGGGCCCTGCGCAATGGCGGAGACTCTGTTTGCATTGCCGTCAATGTTAACGATGACACCGTCATCAGTCATGGCGTTTACGCTGGACAGGAAGAAATCGGCATTGTAAGCCATGAGCATAGCCTGTCTCTTGTCTTCATATGCATCGCGGTCAATAAATACATAGTTGCCGGCCTTAAGTGCCTGCGACAGGCCGATCTCATGAACGCTCATTCCTCCGCCCATAGATATCGAACTGCCTTCAGGGATCAGATCGAGCGCGATCCTGAGCGCCTCCTCTTTGCTTGCGGCGTAATAGCCCTCCATGTTGCGTGACTGAAGTCCGGTAATTGTCTTTTTGGCCAAGAGTTCATTTCTCTTAAACATGTTAGCGTCCATGATCTGTCCTCCTCTCAGGATAAAAGCGTTGCTGTCTAATCAGATTATACTTTATTTCTTCGCGTCCTCAGGCAGTACCAATCCAAGTGATTTACAGAAAGTATCAAGAGTCTTGCGGTCATCGTTTTGTGAGATCGATGCGAAAAGCAAGATTACCGTTCTGCCTTTTATGTATGCGCAATCAAAGTCCTCACGACCTTCATTTTCCGGAGATTTAAAGTATGCAAGCGTATATTCGTATCCGCTTTTGTTTCCGGAATAGCAGACTGTGTCGTCGTCTTTGAAAAAATCAGCCCAATGTTTATACAGCATTTTGGCTGAATCATCGCTTACCGAACGGAACAAGGCCAGACCAAAACCGCTGTTATCATTTTCGCAGCAGACTAATTCTTCCAATCCGGGAACATCCGTGGTATCAGTTTGGAAATATTTGGCATAAATTGCATTGGCCGTATCACTGTTCTCTGAAACATAATAAGCAGGAGACCGGTCGCTTTCGAGATCATATTCGTCAATAATACGGAAAGTTCCTCCGGACATGCGTCTTTCAAACTCAGCCGTCGAGAGCGCATTCATTCCGCATTTTTTTGCCGCGTCAACAACAGATTTGGTCTTGAATTCACCCGAACAACCCGTTAAACATGTGAGTGCGAAAACAATTACCAATAAAAGTGTTATAGGCTTTCTTCCCATATCAGCGATCCCCCTTTCGATCCCGATCAGATACAAGTTCTGATTATATTTTCACCGGCATTAAAGTGGTTCTTTACCTGTCTGATAACCTTTTTATATGATTCTTCCGGTGTTTTCTTATAGCTTTGGGTAACGTATTTATATCCCCACAGATATTCGGGAAGAGTATAGATGGCAACTGCCCAGCCGTATTCTTCCCCCTTCTTGTTCAGCCTTGGTCTGAAATCCTTCACGGTAAGATAAGATTCCATCTGGAGTTTGGCGCATGTCCCTTCAAAGCCCTTCTCGCCGCCCTTGCCAAAGCCCGCTTTCTCTTTGACCTCGTTGGAATATAGCGCTACCTTCTTAGTTGCATCCCATATCTCGCCTTCTTTAGGCCAGAACAGATCCATTATGAGCTTTTCTTTGCGGCCGGCCTTGCCGTCTTCATAGCGCGAATCGAAGTCATAGCCTTCTCTTCTGTAGTTGGCAAACTCGGGGAACCACTTTTTCGAGACATAGCCGGCCTTGTTATGGAAAAACTTGCCATAAGCAACTTCTCCCGTTCTGGCAATGACGGCTCGCCATTCCCACGGATCAACATCGGGATCGCCGCACCACCAGTATGAAGGATCGGTCATATTCTCAACCGAGAATCCCGGAACTTCATTTGCAAACAACGGAAGAAAGCCTACTTCATTGATCACATCAAGAAGTTCATCTGCCGAATGAACACAAGCCGGATCTTTCCAGTCAACTCCCTGCATTATCCATTGGCCGTTGATTACTTCCATCGTCTTACTTCCTTTTGTTCTCCGTAACTGTCTAAGATCTTCTCAATCTTCTCAAGTTCCGTCTGTCCGTAAATATATCCGCTGTAGATCCGCGTTTCACTGCCGTCAAGATCATAAGAATAAAAAGCCCACATACAGCCGTCACTGGTAGTCGAATAATCCATGTCATAGCGTGATTTATTGCCCTCATAGTCTTCTACCAGGAATCTTATCTCTTCAAAATCCATTATGTTGAACTTCTTGACAGTTTTAGTCTCAGGGCTGATGGAGTATTGTCTGATGATCTCAAGGTCGCCGTTGTAATGAATCACATACTGGGTGTGCTTCCAGTAATCTTTTCCCCAATTGTAAGGCCCCTCGTTCTCGCAGTTAATAACAAACGCAACCTTATCCGAGTTCCCGTATCTGCTGTAATCCGTGGGGTCAACGTTCTCTATAGCTGCAACCGTGTCAGTAGCTTTCCGTTCTGCATTTTTAATTCTGCGGAATGACAAATATGCGATCAGAGTAAGACATAAATACATTAAAACAAGACCGCCGCCTACACTAAGGCAGACAATAAGGACTATCTTACCCGGCTTATTTTTCTGCGCCATTTATCTCTCCGCACTTGTATAACAAAAAGCAAGACCTGCCGGGAATTTCCCAGACAGGTCTATTATAACATCACAGATCAAACTGTCTTAAGATATCAGCCGAACATTTTCTCGTACTTATCCGCAGGGGCGCCTGAAATGCTGCTGGCCGTAATGACTGTCATCAGAGAATCGTCCAGTTTTCTTACGTAAAGATACACAGGTTGTGCGTCTACGGTAAACGATATCTTAACGTATTCTTTGCCGCTTAAAGTCACTTTGCTCTGTTCACCAAAAGCAGCTTTTAGTCCGATTTGTTTCAATTCGGCCACCGTGAACTCTTTAAAGTCTTGGATATACTTTTCTTCAGTATAATCCGGATCATCAGGCACGGCTTTCTTCGTATTGATGAACTCTATCTTGATGTATTCGTTCTTTCCGGAAAAGTAACTTTCATTGTTGGTTGCCATTGCAAACGCGCGTTGCCTATCGCTTGTGGCATACTCAACTGCTTCACGATTGACTCCGCCGTCGTCTTCAGCTTCCTGATATTCGTAATCTGTTGGTACCTGCAGCTTGATTCCCGCATATTCGTTAACATACCTGCCGTCTTTTGTATATACACCCCTGGTGTAGTTTGTGCCCTCCATCGGATTAGCAATCGGATCTTTGGGCGTGGGAATATCCTTAATCGCTGCAGGCTCCTTACGGGGCGTGAAGCCTTCAGGATAAGTAAGACCATAACCGGTCTTAAAGAGCTGATCGTCAGTACCGATCTTTCTTGTAGCGTTATACCAAGGCTCGGGGAGCTTGCCTGAGAAATTGGCACAACCGCAAAGAACGTCTGATATGCCCTTTCCTTCAGAACCGGGAAGATAGCACATAACGACGCTGTCCCAGCTGCTCATATCGGAATTACTTATCGCCAGTTGTCTTCCTGCGATAATGCATGTGACAATTGGCTTTTTAAGCATTCTCGCGTCATCAATGGCTTGAGTGTTGTACATTCCCGTACCGATACCGCGCAGATCGATATCATAAAGATCTCCATACCACTCCGCATATGCATTTTCACCTACGCAAAGCAATACAACATCGGCTTTTTCCGCTTCCTTAGGATCAGTTATGACTTCGATCCCGTAATCTGCTGCATATCTTTCGAATGCTTCCTGGATAGTTGTAACGCCGACTATATCTGATGTATGGCTCTGGTTCCATCCCATTGTCCACCCGCCGCACTGTGCACGCGTGTTGTTGGCATTAGGTCCTGTTATATAAACCTTCGTTCCCCGCTTAAAAGGCAGTGTATTGTTATCGTTCTTGAGAAGAACAAGGCTCTTTTCGACCAGTTTCTCAGCAATTGCTCTGTATTCCATTGAGCCAGGTTCTTTCTGGACTGTCGTCAGCTTCTCACAGAGAGGGTCATCAAATAAACCGATATCCTTCTTGAGCTTTATTACTCTAGTGGCAGCTTCGTTAATGCGTGCTTCGGTGATCTTTCCTTCCTGAACAGCCTTTATGATTATTTGTCTTACTTCATCGTACTTGAGACCTTCCATGAGAAGATCAATGCCGCAGTTGATTGCGGAGATTACCTGTTCCTCAAACGTCTTGGGTGAAGTATTCTGAATAGCCATACTGTCGCTCATGATGAGGCCTTTGAATCCCATCTCAGTTCTAAGCTTACCGATATATTCAGCATTCTCATGCATCTTCTTCCCGTTAAGCGAAGAATAGCTGACCATGATAGCCTGAACTCCGGCGTCGATCTGCGCCTGATAAACTTTCAGGAGCTCTTTTATCTCGGCTTCAGAGAGCTGCGCGTCTCCGCGGTCAATGATGCGCGCAAAATCAGATCTCTCGCCGGTCTCATATTTGACATTGCCATCGCCGAAGTAATGCTTAGCAGTAGCAACCACGCCGCCGTCGATCAAGCCTTTTGTGTATGCCGTGCTGAGTTTTTTAATCTGCTCGAGATCAGATCCGTAACACTCGTAATTCCTTCCCCATCTCGGATCATTGGACTGCGCTACGCAGGGATAAAGATTCCAGAGCATGTGGCACATACGTGATTCATCTGCAGTGATCTTTCCGACCTGGTAAGCAAGTTCTTCATCGTTAGCAGCGCCAAGGCCTATGTTATGAGGAAAGAAAACTCCGTCAACACAGTAACCGACTCCGTGCACGTCGTCTTGAGCAACTATGTAAGGAATACCGGCTTCTGACTCGATCGCTTCTTTCTGGAATTGATCCAGAGTCTTACGCCATTCTTCAGCCGTCAGCATTCCTTCATCGCCGTAGATACTGCCGTAACAATGCGTCGCCATTGGCTTGGACTCATCAGCCTGAGTCTTATACAGAATGGGCTGGACAAGCTGTGCGGCTTTCTGTTCAAGCGTTAATGTACTTACGATCTCCTCGGGAGTCATCGTAGCGTACCACTGATACTTATACTGGTATTTGCCCTTTGGGAATTTCTTTGTTCCGCCGGGTATCAATGAGCAGCCGGCAGTCGTAAAAAGCATTACTGCAAGCATGATTTTGGTGATGGCTTTCTTCATAAAGGCATAGTCCCCCTTAGCAATATGAATTTTTAAGGATTATTTCCAGGAATTTACGGCTTTTATCGTTTCTTCTGCCGTTTGTCTCGCGTAATCATCATCGAAAGTAATTCCGTAACTGTTACCATCTAAGATGACCATTTTTCCGTACGGCAAATTGTCCACCGCTTTCTCAGCGGGCCTCGTACTCGGAAGAAGCGTACCCCAGATAACAGTAACGGGTATTTTACAATCCTTCATTGAATCATAAGAATTAACGGTCAGTCTCGGTTCTTCAGAGAATGTATATTCACCGAGTTCAGGCTCAACCAGGATCACGCCTTTGACATCATTCTGCCTGTCGGTCCCCGCATAAGATGCAACGGTTCCGCCGGCATGATGTCCCCACAGATATACTTTCTTGACATTTACATCAGGAACGAACTGCAGTTCATCCAATACCGCATAGAGGTCTAGCACATATTCAAATGTGAGGTTGCCGTAATGATTCGGCGAATAGTATTCATCAATCGGGGTATTCGTATCGAAAAGAACGACAGCCAACCCATTCTTGTTAAAGTAATCAGCCATCTTCTCATATCCGGTATCGATCGCATTACTCTGACTGTCAATAGCTTTGCATATAACGATAGTCTTGAATGGTCCGTCGCCCTCTGGAAGCTTGATCTTTCCGTTAATGGTCTTGCCGTTACGGTTGAAAAGGATCTCCTTCTCTGTATCGGATAAAGCCTTGATTTCAGGCCTTCTCGCAGTGAAATTAAACGGTGCGTTTCTCTGAACGGAAACATCACCTGTAAACAGTTCGTCTGCCGACAGAGTCTTGGAATTAAGTCCGAGTGTTGCTGCAACAAACAAGAGTGCTGCAACTATAAGCACACTTGTAAACTTAGTTCCCTTCTTATAACTGATGATATTCTTTACTCTGTGTGTGACTTCAACCTTACAGAATCTGGAATTGCTGAATCCGAGCGGAGTTACAAGGTACTTTCTGTTGTTGCTCATCTTTGCATAATTGACGATTGAGATCGCATATGCCTGCTTAAGATCGGACGTCATTTTCGATACCGTCGACTCATCGCAGCTCATTTCGATATCCTGCTCGAAAAGCGCAAATGAAATCCATACGAAAGGATTGAACCAGTGAACCGTAACAATTAGCGTGCCAATCAGCTTTCCTATCCAGTCACCATGTCTGATATGGTTCTTTTCGTGCATGAGAATGTATTCTCTCTCGTTGTTATCGAGTACTTCCGGAAGATATATCTTCGGAACAAAAAGACCGAATACGAACGGAGATTTTACCTTATCTGATTCATATACGTTTTTATCGATCCTGAGAGCATTCTTAAGCTTTATCTTAAGCAGGACAAAACGGATGACGGTATACAAAGCAATAGCCGCAAAACCAATAAACCAAACGATTGCCAGTATTACTTTCACATCAGGGATAGCTCTTACATGCTCATTATGAACGGCAGTTACATTTACTTCGTGATGTTCACCGGAAGTCTCGTGAACAGCTGCAACACTATTTGTTTTCTCTGAAGCAGCATTGTCAATTGAAGCATCGACATTTGTTTCTTCAAACACCCTTGCTTCCTGTATCTGCGTGGTAATGGCATCGGTATGCAAAGGAATGTAATTAAATATGCTGATAACAGATTGAATATTAATGGGAAGAAGCAGCCTTACAGCTACAACTGCCCAAAGGATCATGATGAATCTCTTTGACCTTTTGCGAAGGAGAAATCTGAACAGGATAGTAGCAAGGACTACTACGCTGCCAACAATCGACATCTCAAGCACTTTCAGGAAAAGATCCGTCACTTCTTATCATCCTCCGTATGAGCTTTGATGAGATTGATCAAAGCATCAGCTTCCTCATCGCTCAATGTTTTCTTATTGCCCAGGAATGACGCTACAAACATAGGAAGAGATCCTGAAAAACTCTCTTCAACTATCTGATTGCTCTCGGATATCAATACGTCTTCTTTTGGAATAAGGACTGAAACCACAGAATCCTCGTTTTTGACAAAGCCCTTGGCTATCAGCTTTCTCAACACGGTATATGTGGTCGACTTGTTCCAATTGTTTATCTCGCTCGCCAGTTTTACAAGCTTACCGGACTCGACAGGCGCTTCCTGCCATATGATCTCCATAAGCCTTTTCTCTGCTTCAAATAGCACCAACTCTTGCATTGATATCACCTCAACAAAAATGGTTTATCGGAATAAACCTATTGAAAGTTTATCCCGATAAACCAATGTTGTCAAGTTATATTTCCAATGCTCAGCTTAACAAGTCTTTATTTATTTGTTTTTCCGTATCAGGATCTCTCAGCTGATTCGAAAACTTTGTACTGCAGAACTGCCATGAATGCGAGAACGCCGGCGAAGATGAAATCCATCATTACCTTGGGTGATGTCATTGCTGCTTCCTCGAATGCCATTGCGTAAACTCCTAAGAGTGCGAGAATACCTGCTACTGTGAAAGCGATAACGAATACGAATGATTTGCCGTCCATTTTTT
>JAEEGL016560435.1_pt1 | contig 22654 bp, 13 predicted proteins | sample 9134231 | NCBI WGS metagenome assembly JAEEGL01 (sample SAMN16246548, study PRJNA631951) | gut metagenome | biome: gut microbiome; feature: rumen; material: fiber-attached | host: Bos | place: Iran: Karaj | collected 2018-10 | reverse complement strand
TTCTAGTAGTAATTTTGCGTCAAAATTAGTGCAAGCCGAGTGCAGCGCCATGCTTGCATGAGCATTGCCGAGGCGCCGCCTTATTTATCTAAAATCATGCAGACGATAAACCGCTGTTCATGATTTTTTAAAAGGCATCGTTTGTTAAAATATTTAAAAACTTGACAACAACACCAAAATCATTGAAACATTTTAAACGCTTCTTGCGTCTAAGGCATAGAAAGAACAAACAAAATGTATAATTCAAAAAAGTAAGGTAAAATGAAAAATTTAGTTTTGAGATTAACTGCTGTGATGGCTGTCATGATGATAGCTTTGAGTGCCGTGGCAAAGACACCCGACGTAAACGGCAAAGTGATTGACGAGAATGGCGAACCAATGCCATTTGTAAATGTGGTTATGTTGTCGCTGCCCGACTCGGCTTACGTGCAAGGTGGCATAACCGACGAACAGGGCGCATTTAATCTTACCGCCCTGCAAAATGGAGGACTGGTAAAGATTTCTTATATCGGTTACCAAACAATGTATATCAATTCCAGTGCAGTTGACCTAGGCACAATAACCATGCAGCCCGAAGCCACACTGCTAGGCGAGGTGGTAGTGGTGAGCAACCTACCCAAAACTCGAGTGAAAGGCGAAGCCATGCGCACCACCATCGAGGGCACCATACTTGAGAAAGCAGGAACTGTGGCCGATGCCTTAGCGAGAGTGCCTTCACTTGAAGCTGAGCGTGACGGCGGCGTGAAAGTGCTTGGTCGCGGCGACGCCGAGGTATATATCAACGGCCGCAAGGTTCAAGACATGAGCGAGCTCTCACGACTGCGTTCCGATCAAATCGAGCATGTTGACGTTATCCAGAACCCAGGAGCACGCTATGCCGCCTCAACTAAGGCAGTGGTACGCATCCAACTCAAGAAGGCACAAGGCGAAGGCTTTAGTTTCCAAGACAACTTGAATGGTATGTACCAATATGGATATACCATTGCCAACAACCTCGATATGAACTACCGCATTGGTGGCCTCGACCTCACCGCATCGTTTTGGACCGGACGTTACGGACACGTCAAGCAGTTGCAGGACAACGAGCTCATCTACTACGTTGGACCAGACCACATTAAGAGCGTGACAAATCAGGGAGGGAAAAACATCTGGAAGGGTTGGTCGCCACAACTGCAAATCAACTACATGATAAATGAGAACCACAGCCTAGGCGCATTCTATAAATATGATCGCCACCCCGGCACCGATTTCAGCGACATGTTCTATACCGACAATTATGTGAACGGCATCTTGACAGAGCATTCCGAGAGCGACATCAGGCAAAGTGATACCTTTAAGAAGCACATCTTCAACGCTTACTACAACGGCAAGATTGGCAAACTGGGCATCGACTTCAATGTGGATGGACTCTTTGACAAGACCGAGACTCCGGGCAGCACATTTGAGACCGCCACATCGGCTGCTGGAGAGACTTCAAAGCGTAGCATTGAGAGCAACACCCGCAGCGGTAACGACTTCTGGGCTACTAAACTCATCTTCTCCTATCCTGTGTGGAACGGCAACCTGTCGTTCGGTGGCGAGTACTCCCACAACCGTCGCACCGATGCCTACTCATTCACCGCTACCGATGCTGTACCCGTGAAGACTACCGACACTAAGATTAACGAGTCATCAACTGCGGCATTCATGGAATATGGAAGACTGTTTGGTCGAGTGTTTGCACAAGTGGGGCTGCGCTATGAGCACCTGAAGAACGACTATTTCAACTTTGGTGTGCGCGAGGACGAGGTATGCCGCAACTACGGTGACTGGTTCCCCACCGCAGTAATCTCCATGCCCATTGGTGACGTGCAACTGTCGCTTTCTTACCGTCGCGACATCCAGCGTCCAAACTACAGCAGCCTCACCAGCTCTACAGTGTATATCAACCGCTACACCTACCAGAGCGGCAACCCCTATCTTAAACCAACCTACACTCACAGCCTTGTGTTAAACTCAGCTTACAAGTGGATGAACCTCACCCTGAACTATGGACGCATCAAGGATTGTGAGACTATGTCAACCGAGCCTTATCCCGGAGCCGACGATCCTCTGGTTAGCCTCGTGCGCCCAATCAATAGCACCGAGGATTTCAACCAACTCTCAATCAACTTTGTGGCACGACCCGTGATCGGCTGCTGGCATCCACAATGGAGCGCATTCGCCGTGTTCCAGAACTATACGACTCCTTGCGCCGATGGCTCTATACTCACACTCAACCATCCCTATGTGAACCTCGTGTGGCAAAATGGCATCGAACTTCCAAAGGGCTTCCGCTTGAGCGCCGTCATGGTATGGGCATCACGCGGTGACTACAACAACTTCCGCATTACCAAAACCCGTTTCAACACAAGCCTGGGCGTGCAACGCGACTTCAGCTTGGGACGACTAGGAACACTGACTGCCGACCTGCGCTGCAACGACATTTTTAACACCAACAAGACTGGTGCAGTAATCTACGGCGTTCGCGAGATATCAACATATAACCCCGCCCGCCGCACCTTCACGATCGACCTCACCTGGAAATTCAACACCACACAAAGCAAGTACCGTGGTTCAGGCGCAGGCGACAAGCAGAAAGCGAGAATGTGAGGCTAGTTCATAGTTCACAGTTGCATGTGATGAGCTTTTTCTTTAACTTTGCATTCAAAACAAACTATAATGAGAATAAGACTAGAACAACCTAGCGACTGCCGCGAAGTGGAAAACATCACTCGCGAAGCGTTTTGGAACGTTTATCGTCCTGGATGCACCGAGCATTTTGTGCTCAACCAGTTCAGGAGCAACCCTGACTTCATTCCCGAACTCAGCCTCGTGATGGAGAAGGACAGCAAGATAATTGGGCACATCATGTTCTCAAGAGCAGAGCTTGTGCTCGACGACGGCACTCGTCGCCCATCGTGGACCTTTGGTCCCATCAGCATTCATCCCGATTACAAGCGCAAAGGATATGGGCTCCAACTGCTAAACTACGCCCTTGACAAGGCCCACGAGATGGGCGTTGGATTCCTGTGCATGGAGGGAAACATCAATTTCTACAAGCATGCCGGCTTTGGTCTCGCTAGCAAGATGGGCATCCACTACCATGCCGAGCCCCGAGATGCTGAAGTTCCCTATTTCCTTGCGCAAGAACTGATTCCAGGCTGGCTGAAAAACAATGGCATAGACGAGGCGACCTATTGTCCTCCTAAGGGTTATTTTGTTGCCGAAACCAATCCAGAGGCCTTTGCCGCCTACGAAGACACATTTCCCAAAAAGGAAAAACTACGCTCACCAGGGCAGTTGACCTACGAGGGGATAATGGAAAACACCAGGACACTGCTTCGACCATGGTGCGAGAGCGATGCCGAGACGCTGTTTAGGCTTGCCAGCGATCCCGATGTGGGTTCACACGCAGGCTGGCCACCGCACAAGAGCGTGGAGGAGAGTCGCGAGATTGTACGCACTATCTTCATAAACGATAGTACGTGGGCTATAGTGTTAAAAGAAAAAGGTGAAGTCGTAGGCGCAATAGGCTATGGCCCCTCGTGCGACTGCAACCTGCCGGCACGTGAAGGCGAACCACTAATCGGCTACTGGCTGGGCAAACCTTATTGGAATCAAGGCATCTGCACCGAAGCGCTGAGGCTGATGATAGAGCACATTGCCAAGACAACCAGCATCCCATCGCTCATCAGCGGCCACTTCATCGACAATCCCGCCTCTGGACGCGTAATGGAGAAATGCGGCTTCATCCCAACAGGAGAGACCTGCATCGACACTAATCTATATCAAGGCAACAACCGCCCAATCCGCGTGCTAAGACTGGAATTGAAACGATAGAAAACGATTTTTAATTAAACCAAAATGAGACTCAGGGCCAAACTCCGAGTCTCATTTTTTCACTTTTGACTCTATAAGTCCTTTTAAAGTCCTTTTAAAAAGTGAAACATTACACATAAAAGTTCGTTGAAAAAGTGTATTTATTCAGTTTTTTTGTACCTTTGTAATTTGAAAGTATGTTTCAGAAGGAAATAGACCGTTATGAGCGCGTGCGCGCCGATTACGAGGAACGCATTGTCAGGAAGATGTCGAACAAAGACTATCTTGACTGGCATGAGGTGTTGTTCTCATGCCACTCGTGCGCCATCGAGGGCAACTCTTTTACCCTTGACGACACTCGTGTGCTTCAAGAGAAAGGTTTAGGCATGATTCCTGTGGGCAGGTCGCTGTTGGAATGTACCGAGATTGCCGACCATTTCAGAGCCTTCCGCTACATTACACATCACATTGATGCGCCTTTTGACGAGGCTTTACTTAAAGAAACCAACCGCCTAGTTACCGAGAACACGCTCGCCTATCGTGTGCCTGACGCTGTACCTGGTGAATACACCACTTGCGACATGGCGGCTGGCGACACCATATTTGGTGACCACGAGAAGCTTATCTCTCGTGTGCCAGGGTTGATGAAATCAACAGCCGAAGCATTGACACGCGACATACATCCAGTGATTGTAGCAGCGCGATTTCACGGATTTTTTGAATATCTGCACCCATTTCGTGACGGCAATGGACGTACTGGACGCCTTCTCTCAAACTGGATTATGATGCATTGCGGTCACCCTCTCATCATTATAGACATTAAGGACCAAGCAGCCTACATTGACTCACTTCGCAAAATTCGCAGTGAAGGAACCGACGAATACCTCATCTCGTTCTTCTTTGCCGCTATCACATCGCGCATGGAAAGCGAACTTAAACAAAAAAGCAAAAATACCAACTTAGGAGCATTCCTATTTTAATAATACGTAACCGATGAAGCACTACCTGAAGACTTTAGAGAACACTATCCACAATCATTGGAACTTGAAAGCACTCTGTGATTACGGAGGCGAGTCATTTACCTACGGCGACCTTGCCACTCATGTTGAGCAGATGCGGCTGTTCTTTGCGGCCATAGGCATTAAGAAAGGCGACAAAATAGCTATCTGCGCTCGCAACTCGGCACGCTGGGCAATGACATTCTGGGGCATTAACGCCAACGAGTGCGTGGTGGTGCCTATCCTTGCAGACTTCCACCCCGACAGCGTCTCTAGGCTTACTAACCATTCAGATAGTGTGTTGCTCTTCACTAACGACGACATCTGGAACAAGATGAACCCCGACGACATGCCCAACCTCAAAGCCGCCATCAACGTGAAGGACAGCAGCGTGTTGTGGTACCGCGACGAGGCAGTGGCACAGGAATGGGAGAAACGCGAAGAGATTTTTAATGAAAAATATCCCAGCGGCATGATGCCTGGCGATGTGACCTACCCCGGCGACAACTTCTATGACCTGGCAATCATCAACTACACATCGGGCACCACAGGCACCCCTAAGGGCGTGATGCTTACCTACGGCGCAATGAGCGACACCGACGAGTTCGCCAACTACAATTTCCCCAACACTCCTGGCGATACCATCGTCTCAATGCTGCCCATGGCGCACATGTATGGCTTGGCAATCGAGTTCATTCACCCTAATGTGGATGGTGTAACCGTCTATTTCCTGGGCAAGACACCATCGCCCACTACCCTACTCAAAGCGATGAAAGAAGTACGGCCTTACATGGTAATCACTGTACCTCTTGTAATGGAGAAAATATATGCCAACTCTATAAAACCAGCCTTGGAGAAGAGGAAAAAACTAATGCGCATCCCAGGCTTGAAGCGATTGATATACAGCGCTGCACGCCGAACTATCATGAAAGTGTTTGGAGGGCAAGTGCAATGCTTCATCATGGGCGGAGCGGCACTTAATCCAGAAGCTGAACGTTGCTTCAAGAAGATGAAACTGCCCTTCACCGTGGGCTACGGAATGACCGAGGCATGTCCGCTGCTGGCCTATTCATGGTGGAAAGAGTTCGTGCCAGGATCATGCGGCAAACCAGTGCATGAGGTTCGCATCGACAGTGAAGACCCACAACACAAAGCTGGCGAAATACAGGCGCGAGGCGCCAACCTAACCATCGGCTACTACAAGAACCCTGAAGCCACAGCCGCCTCGTTCACCGACGATGGATGGTTCCGCACTGGCGACTTAGGCGTGATGGATAAAAACAACAACATCTTCATTAGAGGACGCATAAAGTCGATGATTCTCAACTCCTCGGGCCAGAACATCTACCCCGAAGAGGTTGAGGCGGTTCTGAACAACTGCCAATATGTTGACGAATGCGTTGTCGTGGATCGAAAAGGAAAAATCGTGGCGCTCGTTTATACCGACCTTCCCAAAGACATGGACGATGAGACCAAAGCCACCCTGCCGGCACAAATCCGCGAGGAGGCCAACAAATCCCTCCCCGCCTACAGCAAAATCTCAACAGTAGAAATGCTTGACGCCCCATTCGAGAAAACCCCAAAGATGAGCATCAAGCGATTCCTATATAAATAATTCAAGTTAGCTTGAAGGTTAGTAGTTAGTGAGAAATGAAGAAAAGGCGAAGTTCCTTTTCTTCATTTTTTGTCTCAAAATTCATATCCATCAAAGCATACCATTATTTTTTATAAATCACAAAAAATAAATTTAAATTATTTGCAATTTTGTATTCTATAAAAGATAAAATTGCGAGAAAAAGTCAAGTGCTTTTTTCTTTTTGTGGCGAATTATGACTACCTTTGCACACCGAAAACAAGAATACAAAATTAACTAAACACTTAACATAACCGAAATGACACATTACATTAGCGCTGAGCACCTCTCTATTGAGCGTGTGGGCGAAATTATTGAGAAGAACATAAAGTTGGCTCTTAGCGACGATGCCAAGGCTCGCATCATCCGCTGCCGCAAGTATCTTGACGAGCAAATCGCTGCCAGCGACGTGCCTGTCTATGGCGTGACCACCGGCTTTGGCTCGCTGTGCAACGTGAAGGTTAGCAAGGACCAACTCTCACAACTGCAAATCAACCTGATGATGTCTCACGCATGCGGCGTGGGCGAGCGTGTGCCCAACGAGATTGTGCGCATCATGCTGCTACTCAAGATTCAGTCGCTGAGCTACGGTTTCTCGGGCAGCAAGCTCGACACCGTGGAGCGCCTTATCGACTTCTTCAACGAGGGCGTGATTCCCGTGGTTTACCGTCAAGGTTCTCTTGGCGCTTCGGGCGACCTTGTGCCACTGGCTCACATGAGTCTGCCACTGGTAGGACTTGGAGAGGTGGAATATGAAGGTAAAGTGATGCCTGCAGCCGAGCTGCTCAAGATCAAAGGTTGGAAGCCCATCGAACTAGCAAGCAAGGAAGGTCTCGCACTGCTCAACGGCACTCAGAACATGAGCTCGTTTGCAGTGTGGTCACTGCTCCAGGCTGAGCGCCTTAGCGACTGGGCCGACCGCATCGCTGCTATGTCGCTCGACGCCTACGACGGCCGCATCGAGCCATTCACTGAGGCAGTGCATCTGGTACGCCCACACAAGGGCCAACTTGAGACCGCCGCTCACATGAAAGAACTGCTCACAGGCAGCGAACTCATCAAGCAACCCAAAGTGCATGTGCAAGACCCCTACTCCTTCCGTTGCGTACCACAGGTTCACGGCACAGTCAAGGATACCATCCGCTACGTGAAATCGGTTATCGACACCGAGATCAACAGCGCCACCGATAACCCAACTGTTTGCCCCGATGAAGACCTAATCATCAGCGCTGGCAACTTCCATGGTGAGCCCATCGCTATGCCTATGGACTTCCTCGCTATCGCGCTTAGCGAACTCGCCAACATCAGCGAGCGCCGCATCTATCGCCTCGTTTCTGGAACTCGCGGTCTGCCAAGCTTCCTTGTTGCCAACCCAGGTCTCAACAGCGGCTTCATGATTACCCAATACACCGCCGCCAGCGTTGTAAGCTTGAACAAGTCGCTTGCCGCACCTTCGAGCCTCGATAGCATCCCATCGTGCCAAGACCAGGAAGACCACGTGAGCATGGGCGCCAACGCCGCCATCAAGCTCTACAAGGTGGTGCTCAACACCGAACGCGTGCTTGCCATCGAGCTGTTCAACGCTGCTCAGGCGCTGGAGTTCCGCTTCCCCAAAAAGTCTTCTCCAGTAATCATGAAGATGCACGAAGACTTCCGCAAAGAGGTGCCATTCATTGGCGACGACGTGATTATGTATCCTCTCATTGAGAAAGCAATACAATTCCTTCGCAAATGAAACTCTTAGTTAAGAATATCGCCACCCTCGCCGGTATCGACGGCGGGGGTGTGCTGAAAAGATGCGGCGAGGAGATGGCACAGTTCGATGCCATCACCAATGCCTGGATGCTAGTGGAAGACGGCATCATCACCGAGTTTGACTCAACCGACAACCGCCCAGCGCCAACCGATGTTGACGAGACAGTAGATGCCGCTGGCGGCACAGTGCTGCCCAGTTGGTGTGACTCTCACACTCACATCGTGTATGCCGGCAGCCGTGAGCAGGAGTTCGTGGATAAAATCAACGGACTCTCCTATGCCGAGATTGCCCGTCGTGGCGGCGGCATCCTCAACAGCGCAGACCGCTTGCACGAGATGACCGAGCAGCAGCTCTACAACCAAGCGATGGAGCGCGTGCGCGAAGTGATTGCCAAAGGCACTGGCGCCATCGAGATAAAGAGCGGCTACGGCCTCAACACCCAAGACGAGCTCAAGATGCTGCGCGTGATAGCATACATCCAGGAGAGCACGCGTCTGCGTGTAGTATCTACCTTCCTCGGTGCTCATGCCGTAGGTCGCGAATATGCAGGCCGCCAAGCCGACTATGTTGACCACATCATCAACGACATGCTGCCCGCTGTTGCTGCCGAGGGATTGGCAAACTTCGTGGATGTGTTCTGCGACGAGGGATTCTTCACCCCCGAAGAGACATCGCGCATATTGGAGGCTGGTCTCAAATATGGCATGCGCGGCAAGATTCACGGTCAGGAGCTGGCTCCTTCGGGTGGCGTAGAGGTGGCATTGAAACACAACGCCCTCTCGGTTGATCATCTTGAGAGCATGACCGACGAGGACATCGCCATGATGCGCGGTCGTGACACCATGCCCACTGCCCTACCCGGCACCTCGTTCTTCCTGAACATGCCGTTTGCCCCTGCCCGCAAGATGATTACCGCAGGCTTGCCCGTGGCTATCGCGAGCGACTATAACCCAGGTTCTACACCAAGCGGCGACATGAAATTTGTGGTATCGCTAGCATGCATCAAGATGCGCTTGCAACCCGCCGAGGCATTCAACGCCGCCACCATCAATGGCGCAGCAGCAATGGGATTGAGCAGCGACTATGGAAGCATTGCTCCCGGCAAGGTGGCAAACTTCTTTATCACCAAGCCCATTTCGAGCATAGACTTCATACCCTACGCTTACACCACACCCATCATCGCCCGCACATTCCTTGCTGGCGAGGAGCAGGTTTTTTAATGCACAATGCATTGCGCCTACGGCGCGTGAAAGGTGGAACGGGGATAGTGAAACGGTTCTTCCATTTCTCATTCCACCTTCCACTTTCCACGTCAATTAATTCCTAATGATATGGCAAAAATTTCAACTAAAGCCGAATTGATTGCGGCTATGACCAGTGATTACGCAGCTCTAATGGCACAGCTCGACAGCATGAGTGAGCGAGCCATTAGTAGCGAATTTGATGAGACCAACAGCCCTAGGAAATGCGGAGCGCGATGGATTTATGACCGCTGTACCCGCGACCTGCTGATTCATCTCTATGAGTGGCAAATGCTGATGGAGACTTTTGTGGCAAACATCCGCGCTGGTCAGCAGCGTGACTATCTGCCCGATGAATACCGCAAAGATTATCATGCCATGGACAAGATGCTCGTTGAAAAGCATCAGGCGACTACGGTAGCCGATGCGCGCACGATGCTAACTGAGAGCCATGAGAAGATGCTGCAACTTGCCGACAACTTTACGCAAGAGGAACTGTTCACCAAAGGCTATTACAAATGCACCTACACCACCGACATGGCAGCCTATTTTGCCAGCGTAACCTCCAGTCCCTACCAGCAAGCCACAAGAATCCTTAAAAAGCACAGCAAAAGCATCGACAAAGCGAAATAAGCACTCTGCTACATATCCACCCAACAAAAAAGCGCCTTGTGGCGCTTTTTTGTTGCTATATATTATAAGCAGCCCAACTATGAACTGTGAACTATTTCTTGTTTCCGAGTAAGATGTTGTAAATTGCAGTGATATCAACACTTGTGATGAAACCATCGCCGTCAACATCACTGGTGGCGATGAAAGTCTCGTCTCCATTAAGCAGGTAGTTATAGATAGCTGTGATGTCAACTGTAGTCACCTCTCCGTCGCCATCCACGTCACCAGGAATGTTAACAATTACCTGCTCCCACTTAGCATAGAGTGTCATGTCACCAGTCACGATGTTGTCGAAGTTCCACTGGTTGGTACATGCAGCATTGGTGTACCATCCCAGGAAGTTGTAACCATCGGCCGTTGGCGCGGTTGGCTCGGTGGCCTTATCCTGGTTGCTCCACTCAATATTCTGTGGCTCGGGGGCAGTGCCGTGTCCGTTGGTGTTGAAGGTTACAATGCAGTGCCAGTGTTCCTTAGTCGCATTGGGTTTCCATAATGAACTTTTCATTACACTATTCCACTGTTGTTGTGTGCCATTGAAGTAAATGTCGGCCAATAATGGGCAATCATAGAAAGCATAGCTATTTATTCTTTCCACTGTTGAAGGAAGGTACACTGTTTGGAGATTATCGTTGTCGCGGAAAGAGCTACTAGATATATATCTTGTACCTGATTGGATGTCCACTAATTGAAGATCATCAACATTTCTAAATACCCCTCCACCTATGGTGTCGACATGGCTCAGAGTGATTTTGTTAATAGGCATTTGAACAATATTGGAATACCAATTGTGGACCCTTATAATCTGCTTTTCGGGGTGATAGGACCAAGCGGGTGAAGCACAGGCTATTTTCAGGTGGTTATCCTTGAGCGTCCAGTACAGATGATTGTCGCTGGTCTCATTACCGCCACACCATCCACAATACCACAAATGATCTTTGCTTCTAACCATTGTTTGAATAGAATACATATATGCCCTTGGATTCCAATTTTCAAGATCTCCGGCGCTATAAATTATGCATTGATCGCTGCTCAAGTTGGCAAAAGCATAATCTCTAATCGTGACGTTTGGATTATCAACTGTGACCCAAGACAGACTATTGCTTCCTTCGAAGGCATGCTCGCCAATTGTGTTGGCATTATTTGTGTGCAACCCTTCGATGGCAGTACCCACAAACCCATAATCTGGAATACGTAATATGGAGGCGGGCAATTGGTCATAGTTGTAGGTATTGCTGCTTGTCCAGTTATTGACACGCTTGAGCGATGAGCACCCCTGCAGCAACGGCATATTCGCAAGTGAAGCGTGATTATACATCATGAGCGTGTCAAGTTTTGTAAACCCATTAAAAACATCATCGACGCAGTACTTCACCGTAGCGCCGTCAATAGTAACGGGGACCGTCATTCGGGTTTTATTGTTCTTGACGCCTACATATCCTGTGATTTGACAATCTGTCCCGCTTCCGCTCGTAGTCCAGCCTTTCTGTGCTGAGCTGGTGTGCATATAGATAAAATCGCTTTCTGAGCCACATCCCTCATTAAGGTCGGCTGGCGAAGTGCCGCCATTCTTTCCCACAGCACCATTTGAGGTTGAATTGAAAGAAATCGATTTTATAGCAGTAGAGCGATAGTTCTCATTATCGTCGGTGGCTACATACAGGTGTATGTAGGAGCCTCCAGCGTTGCTGTTGAGGTCGCCCTTACTGCTCTCAAAATGACTACCACCTACATATTCCACAAGGTAATAGGTGCGACCATTGTGCGTGATTTCGTCGGGTGTCGAGCTACTTGTTGATGTCCTGATATAAAAATCTGTGGCAAAATAACCAGCATCATTTTTTTGGTTACTGCCTTTAGTATAGAGCAAAAAGATGTAGTCACTGCCAGTGCCACATCCCTTGTTGAGGTCATAGTCGACCAGTATCCAACCGTCGGCAGTAAGCTCCGACTTCAGGTAGTTTGTCTCGCTTTTGGTGCCTCCAATTAGCACTACGCCATTGACAAAATCCTCGGCACAAACGCTAGTTGTAGCAAGCAGTGCCACAATAATAAATAAAAACTTTTTCATGAGAGCATAATTTAGGTTTGTTAGTCAATCACTTATTTTGGTTGCGAATATAAACATTTTATTGCAAAAATGCAAGCATTTTGAAGAAAAACACTTGCATTTGGTAGGAAAAATATGTACAGCTCTATTGAGCGTTATGCAATTAAAAAGGCGTCAGCACATTGTGTATTATGAATTAAGCATTATGTATTGAATCAATCGCCCAGCAGTATGTTGTAGATTATAGTGATATCTACCGTTGTGATTTCTCCATCGCCGTCGATGTCGCTGGTAGCGATATAGGTCTCATCGCCATTGAGCAGGTAGTTATAGATAGCAGTGATGTCAACCGCAGTAACCTCTCCGTCGCCGTCCACATCGCCATAGACCTGTGCGCCACCATCAAGGGTGGTAACCTCAATCTTGTTGGACCACTCACCATGAATATTGCCATTCACCGCGCGCACATCATAGATGTAGGTGGTTGCTGGCAGCAGGCCGGTAACTGCATAATTAAGGTCTGTAATGCCAGAGATAATCCTTTCGTCAAGATCGCTGGCAGAGGATTTGGGCATCACTCGCAGCGTGTAGCTTGTGGCACTTGGGCATAGGGTCCAGTTGGCGGTAAAGCCGTCAGATTTGACTTCTGTAGCCGCAATAGCGACAGGCGTCTCAAGGGCATTGAGCGGAGTCTTGAAGCCTATCTCATAGAGCTTGGAGAAGTCGTTGAAGATTACAACCTTATAAATGACGCTTGGATCAAGTTCGTCAGATGCTAACACTTCTTCGGTGTTAGTAGTGGTATTCTGCTTGGTCTGAATAGCGGTTTCGCTTGGGGTGACAGTGCCATCGTCGTTGAGGGTGCACTCATAGATATACATCTTCAATGGATATGTCGAGTTGCTGCGATTCACGGCCAACTGCTTAACCTGTGAGCAGTTGGTCACGAAGAACGTTTGGCAATCCTCGCTCCAGTCGGCAAACTGTCCCTCGCCGGCGAAGTAGCTTGCGCTACCCACGAACACGTCGGTGGCGGTCCATGTCGCGGAGCCAGTCCTCACGGCACCCGCATTGGTGAACCAGTTCTGTGTAGCGTCGGCCTTTATCACGCCATAGTTAGAAACGGTGAGCCAACCGCATTCTTCGCTCTCACGCTCGGTGTATTTGTAGAGATTGCGGATGTCGCTGGTGTTCCACCCTGCCTCGTCGATAGTCTCATATTTTGAAATGTCAAGATATGGGTCGCTTGCGGTGTTGCCCTCGTTGGCTTTTCCAGTGAGCTCTACTGTCACACTCTCGGCACCATTGCTGCTAAATACCAATGAGCCCGAGAATCGGCCCTCAACCGATGGGTGGAAGGTAACAGCCACCTCAACTGGGGTGTCGAGATTAACGCTGCTCTGAGGAATAGTTGTTGGCGAAACGATGAACGCACCGTTGTTGTCGTTAAGGGTGAGCGTCACGTCGCTAGTGAGATATACGCCAGTGAGGCTGACAGTCTTAGTGATGGGTCGCTTGAGAGATGTGGTGTAGTCGAGCGATGTGGGCTCAACAATAAGGGTGGGCACATGAGGCCGCGCCACTCCAGTGATGGGCACAACAACCGTCTCCACATTCTCGTCGGCACACGAGAGGGTGAGAGTTGCGCTAGTCGAGCCAGCCTCGGTGGGAGCGTAAGTGACAACCACGTCAACACCACTAGCAGCCTCCTCAGCAGTGATGGTGGTGTGACTCACGCTGTAGGCATTATCGCCACTGAACGCAATGTTGATGTTGCTCTCGATGTTGTGAGCCTTTATTCTTACCTCTTGGGTGTAGGTCTCGCCGGCAAAGCCTTGGAAGTCAACTGCCGAAGGGGTGGCCCTTATTATGCCAACCGAAGGCTGGACACCGATAATCATTATCTGATTCAGGTTGAAGTTGGCGCCGGTGTCATCGATAAAGGCATTCAAGGCACACCAGGCGTTGCCCTCGCCACTCCAACCGAAATTCACGTGATACTTGTTGGTACCAGAGTCATAGCCGTCGACGTTGAAGGCATGGCCACCAGCAGTGCCGGCAGTGCCCAAGTAAACTATAGGTCGTCCTTCTATTATCTCCTCTTGAATGAGAGCCGCCCAACTAGCGTCATTGAAGTTTTCCTTTTGAACCATGCGAGTGGTCGCCTCATCATAGCCAAAGCCAATGAACATGTCGGCAATAATCTGAGCGTCGGCGGTGTAGATGCCACTGCCTCCAGCCTCGGGGGTGCCATATTTCATGTGCTCGGCCTGGCCCACATAGCGCATCAAGGTGGCAACAGCATTGGCTTGAGCGGTAGTGTAACCAGTGGCGTGAGAGCTGGTGTAGTCGTCAATCATGTTGTCCCAGTCAAAGGTGACAGCGGGCAGAGCAGGATAGGTGTAGTTCACGCTGGTCCATGTGCCTATTTCAAGCACTCCATCGTAGGCAGGAACGGGCCCCACTTGCGTGAGGGGATACTTCCAGTAGTAAAGTACCATCGATGCCGAAGTGGCAGGGCAACCAGTGTAGCACATATAGTTTGTGCCATTGTAGTTAAATATGCATTGGTTCCAGTAAGGAGCCTCTTGATCCCAAAGTGCGGTAAGCAGTGGACCAATGGTTGTCTCATTTGCTTTTGGCGACTTGAAGGTCGTGGACCTTTCAACCTTTGCCTCGGGGTGAGCAAGCAGCCAGTCGAGCTGCACCTTGTAACCGTCGAGCCACGCCTGCATATTGCTGGGTATGCGGTCAAGGTTGAGAGGGTTGTCGCCATAGGCGAGGATTTCCTCGGCGCGGTCGTCGCCCGACACGATGACATAGGATGTCTCAGTGTTGAAGATGTAATACACAGGAGCCTTAACGGTCTCGCCAATCTCTGTCTTGATAAGTTTGGCATCGGCAGCTCCAGGTGCCATAATCTTGCCGGCATACACTTTTTGAACGAGATATTGCTCTGCCTTGGTCTTAGCTGTTGACACATCAACAGGCGCTGCCATTAGCTGCAGAGCAACTGCCATGACAGTAAGTAGTGATAATAGCTTTTTCATTTGTATTTTATGTTAGGATTGTTTTTGTAGATATTAATAGCCCTCAAAAATACAAATAAATTATTATTATACCAATTTTTTTGACAATCATTCAACGAATGCTCATTTTTATGCGCCATCTTACAATTTTACTGCTCTGTTTTTCTAAAATCCATAATTTTTTATTACCTTTGAGGCGATAAAATAGAATCAAACTTATAAACTCTAAAAAGACATATAATGAAACGATTTCTAATTCTTTTAGTGACGATGGCGGCTTGCGTCTCTGCATGGGCTGCAGAACCTTATGCAGTTTACAACCAAAGCGACAAAACACTCACCTTTTATTACGGCAATAAGCCAGCAGGAGCTTTTAGTCTAAATAGTGGCAGCAACTTACCTGAATGGTACAATTACGGAGCCTCTGCCGCTGTACAGAAAGTGGTATTCAATTCATCGTTTGTTCAAGCACGCCCCACTAGTACTTATGCCTGGTTCTCCGAAATGGAAAACCTCACCAGAATCAAAGGATTGAGTTACCTCAACACATCAAATGTGACCAATATGGCATATATGTTTTTAGATTGCATAAATCTTCCATCACTTGATGTGAGTAGCTTCAACACATCTAAAGTAACTAATATGGCATATATGTTCTGTAGGTGCGAAGATTTGACCTCACTAGACTTAAGTAGCTTCAATACAGCAAATGTGACCAACATGAACTATATGTTTGATGGCTGCAGAAATCTTACATCACTTGATTTGAGCAGCTTTAATACAACAAATGTGACCAACATGAGATTTATGTTTAATCATTGCCACAAAATCACATCACTTGATTTGAGCAACTTCAACACAGCAAATGTGACCAGTATGTATAGCATGTTCTCTGGGTGTAGCGATCTTACATCACTTGATTTGAGTAGTTTCAAAACTACAAATGTGACCGACATGATGTTAATGTTCTATGAGTGTAGCAATCTTACCTCACTTGATTTGAGTGGCTTCAACACAGCAAATGTTAAATATATGTCTTACATGTTCGCAATTTGTTCCAAACTTAAAACAATTACCGTGAGGAGCACTTGGAGCACAGAGGCAGTGGTCAACTCACTCAGTATGTTTAAAGACTGTTTTGAACTCGTGGGTGGTGCAGGAACTACTTATGATTCTAATCAAACCGATGCTGCTTATGCCCACATCGACGATGGCCCTAGCAATCCAGGTTACTTCACGGCCAATAATTCGGCCATCCGTGGCGACGTGAACGGCGATGGCATTGTGACCGCTGCCGACATTACTGCCCTCTATGAGTACTTGCTCAACAACGACAGCAGACTCATCGTCAATGGAGACCAAACAGGTGACGGACTTATCACCGCAGCCGATGTCACCGCTGTCTATGGTGTGATGCTGAGCAATTGAGGCAATGCATAATTCATAATGCACAATTGTTTTTTAAGACTATTAAGGACAAGACAATATATTTTGCCTTGTCCTTAATAGTATTTACCGAAAGGGCTTAATTGCCAAGCAAGATGTTATAGATTACGGTGATGTCAACGGATGTGATTTCACCGTCACCATCCACATCGCTGGTGGCGAGATAGGTCTCATCGCCGTTGAGCAAGTAGTTGTAGATGGCGGTAATGTCAACTGCTGTCACCTCTCCATCACCATCTACGTCGCCATAGACGCCACCTGCAAGGGTGGTGACAGTGATTAAGTTTGACCACGGGCTCTCCTTAGTTCCAAACACTGCCTTCACGTCGTAGAAATAGGTCGTGGCAGGCTCAAGGTCAAGAACCTTGTAGCTGTTGGCCGTGATGCCAGTAAATATCACTCCGTCAAAATCAATAGACCTCGTGACACCTGCACGCTCACCATCGATGATGTGGATGCTAGTAAGCACTATGCGCTTGCCATTAGCCATTGTCTCAAACTTAATCTTTTGGCCAGCGGCAGCATTGCAGTCAAGCACTACAGTGTAGGTTGCCTCGTTGTTGTCGGCCACAGTGACTGTCTCACTTGCGTTGCCACAAGTAACCTTGAAGCCACAGTTGGTGTCGTTGTTGAAGGCCTTAGCCTTGAAGACGACAGTGACCTTGTTGTCGGTCAATGTGAGTCCAGGAGAAGTCAAAGTTCCTAACGAAGAGCCAGTACCCAAGCGCACACCGCCTATAGCCTCATAGACCTTAGAGCCCGTCCAGCCCTCATTGTCCATATAGTTGTCGAGGGTGTTGCCAATATCAATAGAGCCAGCCTTAGTGCACTTCGAGAATCCCTCGGTGAGAATGTCGTAGTTCTTAGGCACAACGCGCAGGTTGTAGCTGTCGGCGCCCTCGCATGGCGTCCAATTGGCGACAAAGCTGTTGTTAGTAATCTCGGTGGCAGCAACAGCCACTGGCACGGGATAACTCGAGAGCGGAGTCTTGAAACCAATCTCATAGAGGTAAGAATAGTCATTGTAGATGTGAACCATGTAAATCTTGGAGGCATTAAGCTCGCTCGAAGTTATTACTTCGGTGGTGTTGTAAACCGAGCTTTGCTTGGTGTCGATAGGAGTGCTTCCAGCAGTTAGCGAGCCATCGGAATTGAGCGAGCACTCATAAATGCGCATAATTAGTGGATAAGAAGAGCTGCGGTTGTAGGCATACTGCTTAACTTGGGTGCAGTTGGTCACATAGAAATACTGGTTGAGGCCATTCCAGTCACAGGCGTAGCTGGGTTTGGAGCCAAAATAGCTGTCATCGCCTAAGAAGATGTCGGTAGCGCTCCATGAAGTGCTATAAGATTCACTGATGTTGTTGTCTAACCATTCCTGCATGGAGTTTGCCATCATCACACCATAGTTAGAAACGGTAAGCCAAGCGCAGTCTTGGTCTTCATACTCGGTGTATCGATACAAGTTTTGAATGTCGCTTGTGTTCCAGCCTGCATCATCGATGGTCTCATGCTTGGTGATGTTAAGATAAGGATCGCTTGCAGTGCCTCCATCAAGAATCTCGCCCATGAGCTGGACAGTCTTGCTCTCGGCGCCATTGCTGGAGAAGGTGACTGTAGCGTTGTATTCACCCACGGCAGCCGAGTTGAATGTCACAACCACATCAACAGGGGTGTGGGCATCGGTGCTGCTTTGAGATATGCTCGTTGGTGAAACGGTGAAAACTCCATTCTCGTCGTTGAGCGTCACCGTCACATCATTGGGCAAGAACGCGCCAGTGAGGATGATGGTCTTGCTCACAGGCAAAGATGCAACAGTAGTGAAATTTAGGGTATTGGGTTCAACAAGCAGTGTGGGAACACGAGGCAGAGCTGTTCCAGAAATTGGCACGGTAACGGTCTCCACATCATCGTCAGCGCAGCTTAAGGTAAGGGTTGCATCGCTACTGCCGGCCTGAGTTGGTGAATAGGTGACGGTCACGTCATAACCATTGGCCGCCTGCTGAGGAGTGATGGTGGTAGCGTTAATACTATAGAGTTCAGAACCATTCAATGTAACGTTGATATTGCTCTCGATGTTGACAGCATTAACTTTCACAACCTCGGTGTAGGTCTCACCAGCGAAACCATTGAAACTTACCTCCTCAGGGTTGGCAACGATGCGGCCATAGGGCGGCTGAATACCGAGTACCATGCGCTGATTGTCACTAAAGGTGTAGCTGCGGGCTGAGAAAGCATTCATGGCGCACCAGCTGTTGCCTTCTCCGCTCCATCCAAAGTTCACGTGATATTTGTTGAGGCTTATGTCATATCCATCAACATTGAATGCGTGTCCTCCAGCGCCGCCCACATCCACGCCACAGTACACCACAGGGCGATGATTGATAATCTCCTCTTGCACCATCTGCGCCCATTGCTCCTCGCTATAGTCGCTCTTTTTCACAAAGCGGCAAGTGGTAGCGTCATAACCGAAGCTTATATACATATCGGCAATAACCTGAGTGTCGGTGGTGAAGATGCCACTACCCTCAGTGCCATACATCATGTGCTCTTTCTGACCCACATAGCGCATCAGTGTGGCAACCGCGACAGCCTGAGCGGGTGTGTAGTCGCCAGTGTAGTCGTCAATCATGTTGTCCCAGTCGAAGGTGACAGCGGGCAGGGCAGGATAAGTATAGGTGACACTATTATACTCACCCAAGTCAAGAGTGGTGGTGTAGGAAGGAATGGGACCTACCTGATGGGTGGGATATTTCCAGTAGTATAGTATCATCGATGCCGATGTAGCAGCACAACCTGTATAGCACTCATAGGTGGTGCCATTGTAAGTGAAATGACACTGGTCGTTGTATGGGGCTGCCTGATACCAGAGGGCAGTCAACAATGGGCCTATAGATTGGTAGCCTTTTAGCATCGGCGACTTGATGGCAGTGGGTTTGTCAACCTTCACATCAGGATGAGTGAGCAACCAGTCAAGCTGCTGCTTGTAGTTGTCGAGCCACGCCTGCATGTTTTTAGGCATGTCATCAAGTTTGAGGGGCCTATCGCCAATGGCGAGGATTTCCTCGGCACGGTCGTCACCTGCCACAATCACAAACGTAGTGGCGGTGTTGAAGATGTAATACACTGGAGCATCGGCTTTCTCGCCCATCTCGGTTTTGATGAGCTTGACATCGGCAGCTCCAGGCGTCATGAATTTGCCTGCATACACCTTGTTCATAATATAGTGCTGAGCCTTAATTCTCGCCGTTGTCACGTCAACGGGTGCCGCCATCAGTTGCACAGCAACCATGATGACAGTCATGATGGATAAGAGTTTTCTCATTGAAGAAAAATTTAATATAGTTGTGTTATAAATAGTCTATGCATGAGATTGGCACAACCTAATCATTGTGTCTTGAAAAATAGCGCTCAAAATTACAAAAAAATTAATAATATTCCTATCATGAGCCATATTTTCAACGAACAGTAATTTTTATGCAAAAAGAGGTGTAAAAACAATGAAAGCGCCCAAATGTGAGCGCTTCCATTGAATTGTGTGCTAATAGTGTTTTTATTTCTTATTACCCAGCAATATGTTGTAGATAATGGTGATATCTACGGTTGTGATCTCTCCATCGCCGTCGATGTCACTAGTAGCGATGTAGGTTTCGTCGCCGTCGAGCAAGTAGTTGTAAAGGCAAGTGATGTCGATGGTAGTTATCTCGCCATCGCCGTTCACGTCGCCATAAAGTCCACCAGCCAGTGTGGTTACCGAAATCAGGTTAGACCACTTGCTTTGCTTAGCACCAAACACAGCCTTCACGTCATAGAGGTAGGTTGTGGCTGGATCAAGGTTTTCTACCTTATAGCTGTCAGTAGTGAGGCCTGTGAATGTCACTCCGTCATAATCAATCGACTTGGCATTGCTAGCGTGCTCGCCATCGATGACGTGGATGCTAGTAAGGATTACGCGCTTGCCATTGGTTGTTGTCTCAAACTTGATCTTCTGGCCAGCGGCAGCATTGCAGTCAAGTACTACAGTGTAAGTTGCCTCGTTATTGTCGGCCAAAGTGACTGTCTCACTTGCGCTGCCACAAGAAACCTTGAAGCCGCAGTTGGTGTCGTTGTTAAAGGCCTTAGCCTTGAAGGTTACAGTAACCTTGTTGTCGGTCAATGTAAGGTCTGGAGATGTCAAGTATCCAACCGATGAGCCTGTGCCAAGACGAATACCGCCAATATTCTCATAGAGCTTAGAACCTGTCCAACCGGCATTGTCCATATAGTTGTCAAGAGTGTTGCCTAAATCTACAGAGCCAGCCTTGGTGAATTTTGCGAAGCTTTCGGTGAGAATGTCGTAGTTCTTAGGCACAACACGCAGGATGTAGCTGTCGGCACCCTCGCACAGGTTCCAGTTAGCTACGAAGCTGTTGACAGTAATATCGGTTGCGGCAGTTGCCACAGGAGTCTCATATTGATTGAGTGGAGTCTTGAAACCAATCTCCAGGAGGTCGGGATAAGAGCCACCACCAGTCAATTGCACCTTATAAATCGTTGACTCATCGAGCACAACTGAAGTGATAACACCGTCGCTGGCTGTTTTAGTGTCAACTGCATTAGTAGAAGGAGTGACAGTGCCATTGGCATTGAGTGTGCACTCATAGATTGCCAAGCTTGCTGTAGAGCTGCCGTAGCTGCCACCCTTAACAAGAGCCTTGACTTGAGTACAGTTGGTCACAAAGAATGCTTGATTACCGCTTCCATAAACAGAGTAAGCCTGGTTGCTGCCAAAGTAAGCATTTTGTCCTGGGAACACGTCACTTGCGCTCCAAGAGTTGTTGTATTGAGAGAGCGATGAGCTAGCCAACCAGTTCTGGCTTGCATCAGCCTTCTGTGCACCATAATTTGAGACAGTGAGCCAAGCGCACTCCTCGTCTTCATACTCAGTGTATTTGTAGATAGTTGTCATACCATCCACAGTGGCTCCAGCCTCGTCGATAGTCTCATAGCTGGCGATATTGAGGTATGGGTCAGAAGCTGTACCACCATCACGAGCTATAGCAGTGAGGTTGACAGTCTTGCTCTCGGCACCCTCGCTAGCAAATGTGATTGAGCCAGTGAAGCTGCCTTCAGTAGCCGAACTAAATGATACAGCAACAGTTACAGGAGTGTTGACATCGGTGCTGTTTTGTGAAATTACAACTGGTGAAACAGTGAACACACCCTTAGTGTCGTTAAGTGTTACGTTAACGTCGTTAGTGAGGAACGCTCCAGTGAGAGTGATGGTCTTTGTCACTGTCTTGTCGAGAGTTGCCGCGAAGTCGAGGCTCTCGGGGTCGATAAGCAGAGTTGGCACGCGTGGTGCAGCCACACCAGTGATGGGCACGGTAACGGTCTCCACTTCCTCATCGGCGCATGAGAGGGTGATGGTTGCTGAGGTGTTGCCAGCTTGAGTAGGAGCGTAAGTTACAACAACGTCAACGCCACCAGCTGCTTCGGTGGGAGTAATAGTGGTGTGACTGATGCTGTAAACATTGTCACCGGTAAGGGCGATTTCAACATTGTTCTCGATGTTACGAGCTTGAACTCTTACAGTCTGGGTGTAGGTCTCGCCTGCAAAGCCATCGAAGTTAACTTCCGAAGGATTGGTCTTGATCATGCCCATAGGAGGCTGAATGCCGATAACCATCTGCTGGTCGCTGTTGAAGGTATAGCCATCGCCGTCGGAGAAGGCGTTCATCGCGCACCAGTTGTTACCGTCGCCACTCCAACCGAAGTTGATGTGGTATTTGTTGAGGCTAGAGTCATAACCGTCGACATTGAATGCGTGACCGCCAGCACTTGGATCTACTGCCATGTAAACTACAGGACGTCCCTCGGCCATCTCGGTTTGCAGCAGATTAGCCCAATTTGTCTCACTATAACTTGACTTGAGCACCAAGCGAGTGGTGGCCTCATCATATCCGAAGAGAATGAACATGTCGGCAACATTCTGTGCCTCGGTTGTGTAGAT
>JAEEGL010010680.1_pt1 | contig 22654 bp, 20 predicted proteins | sample 9134231 | NCBI WGS metagenome assembly JAEEGL01 (sample SAMN16246548, study PRJNA631951) | gut metagenome | biome: gut microbiome; feature: rumen; material: fiber-attached | host: Bos | place: Iran: Karaj | collected 2018-10 | reverse complement strand
TCCGAATCTATATCACAGACATACTTGACATCCCAGAAATCGCAATTGACAAGTTCCCTTAGATGCTTTCTGCCCATGCGTCCTAATCCGATAATTCCTATTTTTACACGATTCATTTGTTCTTTGTAACCAGTTTTAGGCCAATAATTGCCCTTTAAACTCGCATTTGGTTGTAAAGGTACAATATTTTTTTTAACAATTCGTTATCTGCAATATATATTTTATCTATTTTAACAATTTACTTTGTTTATCTTTTGTCTTTATTCTACTGCAAAGGTATCTCACATTATTTTCGTGAGGCTTTAATAAATGACATAATATCTTTATTTATTGTCATATAAGTTATTTTGCCCAAACAAGGATATAAAAAAAGAGGTGGTGCAATATTTTGCAGACACCTCTTTCTGATTTGTGATACAATAATAATTATTTTTTTCCAGCTCCGTTCCAGAAGTCCTCTTCGGCCTTCTTTCTCTTCATGAAGTCGTCGTATTCCTTTCTGTACTTGTCGTTAGCTTGCTGAGTTGCCTGTACCCTCTGGATATTAGCCTTCCTACGACCAGCTTCACCGCAGAGTGAAATATCAGCCTCACATGCCTTATCGCAGTATTCAATAGCAGTGGCAAACTGACCCAGAACGGCATATATAGTGGCCATATTGAGATAAACTTTACCGGTAAGGTCGGGATTGTATCCGATAGCCTTCTCTGCGTAGGTCAGCGCACCTGTATACTGCTTTCCCTTGGTTAGAACGTAGGAAATCTTCAGGCAGATCTGACCACGACTGGCATCGCTAGAAGCTAACTCAAGAGCCTTGTTGTAGTAATCCAGCATCTTCTCCATCTCACCGTCCTTATGTGCCTTCTGTGCTAAACCGATGGCACTGGTATAGGTGGGCTCAATGGCATAGGCAGCTTCAGCATACTTGTAGTAGATTTCGCTATCATCGCAATCGTTCATATTCATCAAGGTTATTGCGCTGTTCAGCTTATTGATATCCTCTTTGTAAGCATCAAACTTCTTGGTATAGATAGATACTATTTGAGCGCTATCTGCTGCACCGCTCTCAGCGAAGGTCTTGTCAATAAGAGCCAAGGGACCGTCGTACTTGGCAAGTAACTTGTTTGCTTTCTCCTCATCACCTTCTGCTTTAGCTTCCTTGGCAAGTTGCAACATCTTTTCACAAGCGTCCTTACTGTCCATATAGTCCTGTAGATACTGTTCGCGCAATGCGTTGGGGGCACTCTTGTACATAGCATCACTGACCAAGAAGAAGTTCTGAAGCACAGAGCCTTCAATCTCACGACCGCCCTTCTCGTTAATCATCTTAATAGCTTTGCTGTAGTTGTCATAAGACTTGTTCAGCGTGTAGCCAGAACCAGGTGTGTTAGGAGCAGTCCAATTGTAATAGTCGGCCTTCAATGCCAAGACATCACCCAAAGTAGACTTTGTCTTAGCAAAAGTATTCAGTGCCTCAAGGTTCTTTTCGCGAGCAGCGAAAATCTCCATCATCTCATTAAAATACTCCAGTTTTTTTGCCTGATCAGTCTCATCTGAAATCAGTTTAAAATAAACGTACGGCCCCTGAGTGTATATACCGGTAAGAGCATAAGGAGCATGTTTCAGCAACCAGCGCATGTTGATGCGTGCTTCTTTGTAATCCTGGTTCTGAAGTGACATCTGGAACATAGAAATGTTCTGAAGTCCCACCTTTATGCTATCTGGGTTGTTATCATTAGAATATCCGATACGGTCATCATATGTCGTACCCTCGAAATTCTGTGCCAAAACAGGTGCGGCACATATTGCAAGTGCAGTTGTTACTGCAAGTTTTTTTAGTTTCATATTTGTAATGTTTAGTTGTATTTTTATTAGTTATTTATGTCCCTTTACTTAAATTTCGTTTGCAAAAGTACAACTTTATTTTCAATTTGCAAGGTCTCTTAAAGAGAAAAATCCCTACACAATGAGAAAATATCCCTATTTCTATCTTTATATGTGCAAAAAAGGTTGTAACTTTGCAAAACTTTTTCAGACAATTATGATGCTGTTGAATTGTTTACTACTTGTTGTCGGCATAGTTCTCGTGCTATGGGGAGCCGACAGATTTACTGACGGGGGCTGTGCTATTGCCCGTCGTTGGAATGTAAGTGAGATGGTTATTGGCCTTACTATTGTTGCCTTTGGAACTAGTTTGCCTGAATTTATTGTTAGCTTCTTCAGTGTGATGAAAGGAAGTGCAGATATGAGTGTTGGCAATATTGTGGGCAGTAACATATTTAATACGCTGGTTATTGTAGGTGCTTCTGCATTGATGATGAAGATGGTTGTCGAACGTTCACTTCTTCTTTATGATATACCTATCAGTATGGTGGCTGCCTGTAGCCTTTATTTTGTTGCTACTTCCGATGGTAACATCAGACGGATAGAAGGTTTGGGGCTCCTTATATTCTTCTGTGCATTCATTTATTATACTTTTTGGAGGGCACGTAAGAATAAATCTGATGCAGAACAAAAGGTATCAAAGGTAAAGCAGACGCCCATTATAAGGATTTTCCTGTTATTGGTGATAGGATGTGGCAGTCTTGTTTATGGTGGTCAGTTGATGGTAGATAATGCAGCTGAGATAGCACGCGGCTGGGGTATAAGTGAGCGAATCATCGGACTTACTATTTTAGCTGCCGGAACCAGCTTGCCTGAGTTGGCTACCAGTATGATGGCAGCACGAAAGGGAAGCGGCGGTCTGGCTTTAGGTAATGCTATTGGTAGCAATGTATTTAATATTGCCTTTGTGATAGGTATCTGCAGTATTGTCAAGCCAATGGCTGTTTCTGATATTTCTTTTGTCGATTGGTTCGCGCTCATCTTTTCAAATGTACTATTGTGGATGTTGGCATTTTCAAGACACCAGCTTACTAAATGGAAGGGTGCAGTTCTTGTTATAACCTATATCGCTTATCTTTTATATATTATAATAATGTAAGTAAACATGAAACACTTTCTCTTATTTTTGGCATATATATGCAGCCTTTCCTCTATGCAGGCACAAGGTCCCTGGAAGTTTAAACTACTTTGCCCAGAAGAAGACATACGTCTGCACATCGACCTTTATGAAGAAACCGTGAATGTACCTGGTATGGAGATGTTTGGCCCCCAGAATGGTTATCTGGGTGGCAATATCTATGGTGTATGGACAGTTACCAGTTTTAAGATTCAGGACGATAAGGTAGCTACACTTAAAATAAGTAACGATTTGGGCAGTGAGACACAGAAATTAGTTCTGACACAATACTCCGACAGCATCTATACGTTACGCTTTGATGGAACCAACGTAGTAAAGCGTGCCATTGGCCGTAAGTTGGTAAAGATTCCTGGTGAGATTAAGATGAAGGTAGTTCAATAAAGAAATGAGTTTTATGAGTATTTATGCCATTATAACCGGTGCTGCTTCAGGAATGGGACGTTGTTATGCCCTTCAGTTGGCGCAGATGGGTTACGGCGTTATTTTAGTAGATATTAATGGTGAAGCTGCGCAGGAGTTGTCTTCGGAAATTGCCCAAAAGTATGCGGTTTCTGCACCAGTTATTTGTATTGATCTTACACTTCCAAATGCAGCAGACCTTATTTATGAGAAGTGTCAGCAAAATGGCTGGATAGTTGAGATACTCATCAACAATGCAGGAATGCTTATTACTTCTACTATCGAGGAAACCGACCCACAGAGGCTACAGCGTATTATTGCCTTGCATTGCACCACTCCTTTGTTGCTATGTCGTCATTTTATTCCTTTGATGAGGCAGCAGGGTAAAGGGTATATCCTTAATATTTCCTCTATTACTGCGTGGATGGATTGGCCAGTTATTGGAATGTATGGATGCACCAAGCGTTTTGTGAAGGGCTATTCGCGCGAGTTGCGTATTGAATGCAAAGGTTCACCTATAAGTGTTAGCACAGCTATCTTCGGAGCTGTAGATACACCTCTTATACGTTTCCCACTTCTGATGCGCTATCGTAAGTTGCTTTTGCGTTTTGGTTTTATGATTTCGCCTGAGAAGGCAACAAGTCTGGCACTCAAGGCAATGTTCAAGCGTAAGGGAAAACTAATTCCCTGCCTTTCCGACCGTTTTGTTCTCATGCTATGCCCTTTGGTGCCTAACAGTTTGCTTTCTTTCTTGATTCGTAAGATGGATTTAAAATCTGCCTTTTAAATCGGGAAGAATCACCTTTGGTAGTATTTTCTGTTCAGTTTACCATTATAGGTTCGTTCTATATGGTTTACAATAGTGTATAGCTGGGGTACTTGGTAGTGCTCCAGTTTTTGTTGAAGGTAGATAGAAAGGGCTTTTTTGTTTAGTTCCATACCTTCTTTGGGGACTACATACAAGTTCAGCACCGTTCCTAATACGGAGTGGGGAGCAGCGGTGCAGATGCAGTCGGCAACAGCAGGGAAGGAGAGGACGGCATCTTCTACCTCTATAGGATTCACTTTATAGCCACCGATGTTGATAATGTCGTCAGAACGCCCTGAAAGATGTAGTCGGCCCTCTGCATCAATCCATCCTTGATCAGACGTGAATAGAGCCTCATCGTGCAGCACAGACAGGGTTAATGCATCATCGCCTACATAGCCTTCCATTAACGTATCTCCCTTACAAGCCACGTTTCCCTCAGTTGTGATAAATATGGAAGAATGTTTCATAGGTTTCCCTAAACAGCCAGCTATGCAACAATCGGAATTGTAGTTGTGTGTACAGATGATACCAGTCTCTGTGGAGGCATAGGTGTTATAAAGCCTTGTGTGGGGCAGAAGTCGGCAAAGCGCTTCCATATCAGTCTGTATTATGGGTGCAGCGCCTGTTTCTATGAAATCTATCTTTTCTGAGAGGACAACAAGTTCTTTCTTGGCGAACTGTAGAAGCATTCTGATGCTCGATGGAACAAGGAAAGTTGCAATCTTATTGTATGGAAGCTGGAACGCATGAAGGAATGCATTCATATCCTTCATCCCAGCTGTAATGTTGATTGTGGCTCCAACGATGATAGTGGGCCATATTTTACTCAGACTGCCAATGTGGTTGAGCGGTCCACTGATAACGAATAACAATTCGCTTGTGAACTGCATGGCAGAGAGAAGATTCTCAGCATTGGCCACTATGGCCTTATGGCTTATCATGATACCTTTTTGACGCCCCGTTGTACCTGTGGTGTAAAGGATATCTGCCACGTTGGATGGAATCTGGCAGGCATTTATTTCATACTGAATGGTGGCAAACTTATCGTCTGTGCAATCGGCCTCCAACGGGACAATGACTTTCCTTGCCTGATGACAGGCAAAATATGAAACGAGGAAATCTATGGTTTGAGAACTGCGGATAACCAAAGTATTACTCTCCTTCTGCTTATATTCCAGGGAGCGATAGGTCACTTTTTCCCACAACTCATGGTATGTGATGGTTTCCTCACCACATATTATTGCCACTTTTGAAGGGCAGGATTCTGACCATCCCTGAAGAAAGTCCTCCAAATACATCATTTCTTTTCTCTTAATTTTTCTTCTACCATTGCAACAATGCTGTCAAGTGTTCTTAGGTTCTTGGGCGTAGCATCCTTGGCTTCCAGTTCGATGCCAAACTCGGCCGACAGTGTCATCAGTATGGTGGTGACACCCAGTGAGTCCAATTCGCTGAACAGAAAGTCGGAATCTAAATCCACCAATGGCAACATATTCTCCAGTATTTTTTTTATTCTCTCTTTCATATAATTATTTTTCAATTTCCTCTCGCTCAATCGCAGCCTTCAATTCTCAGCCTTGTTAATTATTAATTGTTAATTATTAATTGTTAATTGTTCATTATTAATGCTCAATGTTCAATGCTCAATGTTCTAAACAACAACGGTGGTATGACGTATGCCATCAGTACAACCGAGAGCATACCTACAATAGTTATCTCTGCCAACGAGTGCAAGGCAGGATGCTTGGCAAAAATCAGCGAGCCGATACCAATGAACATTATCAGGGCAGATAGAGCAATGGAACGCTTGTGCGAAGCCAGCATCTTACTCCCATGTTTTTGCTCATATAGGCACCCTTCTGTTACAAAGATGGTATAATCATCACCTTGGCCAAAGATGAAGGTGGCCAGGATTACATTCACCAGATTGAACTGTATGCCTAATAGTGCCATTATACCAAGTATCCAAATCCAACTGATGGTCATGGGAAGGAACGTTAGCATAGCCAGCTTTATGTTTCTATATGAGAACCATAGGAATAGAAAGACAATGACGGCGCAGGCCCAGCCCAAGTAGTTGAAATTGTTTGTCAGGTTGTTCTGTAATGCACTGTTAATGCCTTCTATGTCAAAGCAGAATGATTCTGGTGGCAATACAGCGTTTACATTTTTTCTGGTGGACTCAATATCATCTTTATCTGCTGTTATAACATCCACCACGCAGTATTGACCTGCTATAGAATCTACACAGATATGCTTAGCGTAGATTTCCTGCAGGGGGGTAAAATATGAAAAATCCTTTGGCTGATATGACCTGCTTATAATCTCACCGAACGGGGCAAAAGCATCCGGACTAAAGCCCATAGCTGTTGCTTTCTCCGTTAGATGTGGTCCCAGCAGACTGGCATGTTTCATAGTAAACTGTTCCCATCGATGGATTCTTCGGGCTTGTTCTTCCTTAGAGTATAGTTGACATTTGTCCATTGAATATTGAGACTTGAACTTAGTCCTTGCCTGTTCGGAGTGGTATAGCGCTTCGTCCATAGTATTTCCTTTGCTTACCACGTATAGAAACCTTACATTTTCCTCAGTTCCCTTTAAGAACTCCATATCTGCCAGTTGCTCGTCATTCATGTAGTTAATGTGGTTCATATTGGCATCGAACTGAGTTCTGAGACTAAACCATCCAAATATGAGTGTTAGTACGCCTATCAGCATAATGCTCCATTTGTTGTTTTCCAAGGACAGATTACCAACCCAATCAAGCAGTCGGGGTTGATAATCCTTTTCCCCGGTATTCATCTTTAAAATGTGAGGAAGCCATATAATCACAAACAGGATAGTGCCTACCAGCAACATAGCACTAAAGATTCCCAAATCCCTCAGAGCAGTTTCCTGAAGTGGAATTAGGGCGCAGAAAGCACCTACGGTGGTTATATTGCCGATTACCAAAGGGGTTATTATCTCCTGTAGCGTTTGCCTCATGCTATGGGTATGTCGGGCATGGGCAATCAAGTGTAGCGGATAGTTGACGGCAATGCCCACAATAATACTGCTGATGCCGACCACAATCAAGGAAATGCTATCGCAGAAGATTGATAGCATACCCAGGGCAAAAAGCCATCCCCACGATATGGATACTACAATAAGCAGAATATTTTGCAAACTGCGGAAAGCATAATACAACAAAGCTAAAATAAGCAATGCGGCAATAGAAACAGACAGCAGACTATCCTGTTTTATTTGTTTGCTATTACCCACAGCAATGGCTGGTCCGCCGGTAAAATGCACCGAAACTGAGGGGTTATAAGTCATTGTGCTATCAGCCACTGTGCTCAGCATTTCCATGAGGCGTGTATTCTCCTTTGTCTCGCTGTTTCCATATGGAGAAGTCATCATCATAATGCCACTTCTCATGTTCCGGGTAAAGATATACCCATCGTATAGCTCAAAACGTGCCGCGTCATTTTTTTTGTATAGTTGCGAAACCGCAGGTCTGAAAAGATTCAAAGGGTCGTTCTCCAGATTGGATGCCAGAAAACTCGAAGTAGGGAAAATAAGTGCCTGCAAGTTCTCCTGTAGTTGACTTTCTGTGTATGCAGGAATGCTCAGCAGACTGTCCATTCTGGCATAATCCTCTTCTGTCAGGAAAAGTGGGATGTTCTGATAAACGAAGTCGGTGATTTCCGATATCTTGTCATAGTCAATCTGTGTTGTTTTTTCTTTGATAGTGGATGACGTGTCCGTTTCGGCCAAGAACGATTCATACTGGTTCATAGCTTTGACAATGCTATCTGCTGCAGAATCTGATTCCTCCTTCGACCGGAAAATCACCCAAACCTTATTAGCTCCGGATATATCCTGATATACCTGCATGGATTTCTTGTAGTTCTCGTCGAGAGGGAGAAAGGCTGATATGTCCTCGTTGAAATCTATACGGCTAACCAATCCTATTAATACTGCAGTAAGTAGGCCGAAGGTGGACACACAAACCATGGTGTGCCTATGCAGGTAGTCATAAATCTTCAGAACAATATCAATCATCAGTTCAATGTCTTAATCCATTTTAAAAACTCATCCTTCCACTGTCTGCTCTCGGCGGTTCCCTTAACATCTGAGGCGCCAAACCCGTGTCCGCCCGTCTTATATTGAAGATAGGTGTGAGGAATTTTTATATTCGATAATGCAGAATCCAGCAATAGGGAATTACGGAAGTTGACAATTGGGTCATCCATGCAGTTAACCAGGAAGACAGGCGGGCAGTCATCAGGGATATTCAGTTCCAAGGAAAGCCGTCTTCTTAAGGCCAGGTTGTTTTTTTTGTTGTCCCCTAACAATGCACGTCTGGACCTTTTATGTACACACTCCTCAGTCATAGTTACAACGGGGTAAATGGCGGCTACAAACGATGGTTTTTCTGTCTGAGGCAACAGTTCCGCACTTGACATCACCAGATGTCCTCCGGCAGAGAATCCCATTGCACCAATTCTCTGTGGATTTATTCCATATTCAGCAGCCTTTTCACGGACAATCTTTAATGCTTGTTTAAGGTCGTTCTGCGCATCCGGATACCTCTTTCCCCTAAACAGATACCTGTATCTGAGAACAAAAGCAGGCGTTCCAGCAGTCCGGTATTTCAGCACGAACGCCGAGATTCCGTTCTTTCTGAGCCATTCTGCAACCTGAAAGCCCTCGTTCTTCATGTCGTGCCAGAAATAGCTGCCACCAGGACAGATAATTACAGCCATATCGCTGCCACCCTTAGCTATATATGCCGTCATCTCCACTTTCTTCTTACAGGCTGTTCCTTCCCAGATGTTTGTCTGAGCAGCAATGCTGTTAATTGTCACAGTCATGGCAGCGAGCGATATCCACCTGATTATCTTACACATACTGTTCTACCTGGTTACTTATGAAAGAGAATTTTTTAATGTAGAACCTCCTTAGCCGCTTGGTACGTTTCTGAACCGTTGTTCCCATTAGTTCCTGTTCTTCAGGAGACAATCTTTTCCCGATGTGTAGAACGATAGGACTCTTACTCATCCACCAGCTGTTTTTGCTTAAAGCTATTCCTGCTCCGTACAGCACTAAAGGCAGAATTTCCATCTGAAGATCGTTGGCCAACTGTAATGCCCCCTTGTAGAATCTGCCTATTCTGCTATCTTCCGACCGTGTGCCTTCCGGGAAGATGGCTATGCTGAATCCTCTTTCTGTCAGATCTTGGATCTTCGGTTTCAACTTATCGTATCCCATGGATACGGGATAGTATTCAGCATGGCGTAGGATATATCCATAGAAGGGGTTGTTATAAACCCTGTCGTTGGTCAGAAAAACAATCTTACGGGTAAGGCTGAGCAAAATCATAAGGTCCAGATGACTCTGATGATTGCAGGTAATGATGGCAGGTCCGCTAAAATTCTCGCCCTGAACATTCTGCACGATTACCCTGCATCCTATAGCTTTCAGAAGCCTGGTGACCAATTTGCCGTATGCATGCAGAACATTGTACAAGGGGGTATTGTCCCAATGCATTATTTTAGCTATCAGAACATAAATATATGCAAATGGCATAATGGTACACAGCCCCAGCAGGTAAACCAGCAAGGCAAAGGCTGTACGGAGGGCTGTAAGCAATGCCCGTAGGATAATGAACGGGTATCCAAATATAGGGGTTAGGACACACAGCAGGGTATTCAACACAAAGATACGTGCAAAGTCGGGCCCCGGACGGAAGTGAGAAACACGTTCCTCCTTTGATGGATAATATACATTCACGGGAACAGAAACAATCTTCACGCCATTCCATGCAGAGGAAACCAACAACTCCAGTTCAGCCTCATAGCGCGATGTTAAGAGTGGCAATATATGCAGTTTGTGCAAGGGATACAGCCTGAATCCCGACTGTGTGTCGGGCACATAGTGCAGCGTTTGCACACAGAACCAGAAATTGCCAAATGCATTGGCAAACTTACTGCCGCCTGAGCGGATAGCTCCCTTTAGTTTACGTTTGCCAATGATAATGGCCCCGGGGTTATGGAGATTACTTTCCAGAAGCACTGGAATGTCCTCTGGAAAATGCTGCCCGTCGGCATCCAATGTGATGGCGTAGGCAAATCCCATCTCCTGTGCCTTCTGTAATCCTCGTTTCAGGGCAGTCCCCTTACCATTGTTCCTGGTGTTCTCCACAAGGGTAATTTCCCCTGTTTCACGTAACAAATCACCTGTTCCGTCGGTACTCCCGTCGTTCACAACTATAACATCGCGGCATAGCGTAAGGGTTCGGCTTACTACATCAATAATGGTTCCCACATTATTGAATGTAGGAATAACCACGCAGATTTTCCGCTCACGGAGTAATCCGGCAATATCCGTATCCTTTGTTATGTATTTTTGTTCAAACGACATTACAAATCAGTGAAATCTTAGCATAAACCGTATCGGAACTATCCGTTACCATTGCCTGAGCCTTTATTATTTGTTTTTGTATTTGTATTTGTACTAAGTTTACGCAGATAACCTCATCTGCGGGTTTCAGCACCCGTAAGAATTTAGCATTCTTAACGTCTGCCGTTTGCAGATTCATTTTTAGGTGGTCTTCCAGTAATTCCTCTACCACTTGAATAATGCAAACTCCTGGAGTTATCGGCATATTTGGGAAGTGGGCCTTATAGATTGGGCATTCCTGGTTAAGTGATAAGCTGTATGTAACCCTTTCGGGAAACTCATTTTTATTTATTACCTTATATAAATAATTCTTCAGTATCATTTTTCGATTATAGAATACACAGATTCGTCAATAGTTGAGTTTATAATAATAGAGGAGAGCTCTATAGTAGTACTGTCGCCATTCTTCTCCCACATCTCCACTTTTGTGACAACAGACTGTTCACGGTCGTAGTACAGAATAATTTGGGTAAACATCTGCCTGATTTCTTTGCTTTGTGGAATAAGCGTAAGGATGTGATGATTGTTTTTGGTTTCTATGGATATCAGGAAATCTTTCTTTTCCGAAAGACATTTGCTTAGACCGTTGGGAATCATCAGACGGGTTAATTCTCTTAGCATTTTGTTCCTGTTTACGTTTGTGGTATGGTTGTGTTTGCTTCCTTTCAGTAACACTTTACCATTATTAAGTATTAATGCTGATTTATTATGCGTCAGGTATTCCCACCTCAAAAGATTGGGTTGCTTACACCACATTTTCCCTTTTGAAGTTATCGCATTGCTAAGCATTTTCATTTTCTTTGTCTGTGTAAAATCTGCTTGCAGGGTACTGATGTTTTCAGATGCTTTGCTTATCTCATCTATAGCGTCTTGCGTGCTATTTTGCGCTAAAGCAAAGGCAGCACACAGACTATATACTAAAGATAGTATTGCTACTTTCATATTATTCACTTTTCACTTATCTGGATATAAGGTAACACCCTGCTATTATCAGTAGCACCCCTATCCATTTATACAGGGCCACCTGTTCGTGAAAGAATATCATAGCAGCTATCATACCAAATACAAAACTCAAGCTTACCAAGGGATATGCTGTGCTTATAGGATGTTTTTTTATGATATACATCCATAGCAGGCTGGCAGAGCCAAAACAGATGCCGCTTAGGGCAAATTGCCAGTTCTGTAGGAAAGAACGCCAGAATGTAGGATTCCATCCGAAGGGTTCCATACGTAGAAGTCCCAGTTTAAGCATCACCTGTCCCATGGCAAGTAATGCACTCTGAATGAGCGCTAAAGACAATAGACTTATATTCATACCTTTTTTACAATAACACTTTTTGAATATATGGGCATTTCGTCATGAAGTCCCACCAAAACATTCTCGGCCTTTCCTTCCCGGATAAGTCGCTGTGCATCTTGGATAGCCCACCAGAAGGATTCTTTACCCTGAGAATAGGTGATATTATATCCATGACAACCCAGATGGATAGCCAAAGCCCCTGCCAGCGTATTATGCGTACTTTGCATGAATAGGGTAGGGCTTATACCTTCCTCGCCTTGTTCGTTTAGGGTGCCCGATATTTTTTTCCCATTCTCGAACATACCGTGTTCTGTGGCAATGATGATAGCGTCGGGCTTATTTATACCGGCTATCTCCAACGCACGCATGGAAGTAAGAAATGAGGCTTTCATCAGTTGACACATCCTACGTGATTCCATAGGCGACATGTATTCTCGTAAGGCTTTCAGTTCATCTTCCTGGCTGACGGTAGCTTCAGCACAATTTACAGTTGAAACTTGATAGTTGACATTTGAATTAATATGGGTCTCACGGTCTGAGATAATCAACGAGGAGTCGTTACCGCCAAAGCCAAACGAGTTGCATATAACGTGGTGTAGGTCTGTGTCAGGTATGAAAGCCGATGGTGTGATACACTCAGGGCTCTTGTTTTTCCAACCATAATTACCAGGGATAAACCTGTTGTGCATGGCAATAAGGCAGATTACGGTTTCTATACTACCTGACGCTGAGGTTGTATGGCCAGTTAGCGACTTAGTGCTTGAAACAGGAGGAAGAGCATCAGCAAATACCCTGTGCAGAGCTGTGCTTTCTGCCTTGTCGTTGTCGGGTGTTCCAGTACCATGAGCGTTGATGTAATCGATCTCTTCCGGATTTAAGTTTGCCATCTTCATGGCATCTGTCATAGCCAGAAAAGCCCCCTCGCCATTTTCTGACGTAGCTGTCTGATGGAAGGCATCACATCTGTTGCCCCAACCAGAGATATATGCTTCGATGTTGGCCTTACGTAAACGCGCTTCATTGGTTCGTTCCAATACCAGATATGCTGCCCCCTCGCCCAGATTGAGACCCTGACGGGTGGCGTCAAACGGTCTGCATACCTGGTGGTCAAGAATCATCAGACTATTGAATCCGTTCAGGTGAAAAACAGAAAGGGCTTCTGTTCCACCGGCTAAAACAATGTCAGTTTCATCCATGAGCAACATTCTTGTACCCAGGATGATGGCGTTCAGGGCAGATGAACAGGCAGTGGAGATTGTTGATAATTGACAATCGGAAATGGGGATTTGAGAGTTAATCGTTGTGAGATGGTCAATGGCTTTTGTGTTATTGCCACAGGAGTATTGCTCGCTTTTCTCTGTTCCTCCTACAGTAGTGCCAGAGATAAGCGTAACACGCTTACCTTTGAGTGCTTCGGAAGTAAGTCCAGCATCAGCTATCGTCTGCCTAAGAGCATAAGCACCCAGCATGGCTGTCCTGCTGTACACTTCTGTAGGACTTATCCCAAGAGCCTTCTTGAGTTCTGCGTCGGTCATCTTTACTTCCCCAACAGGCAGTTCCTTGTGGCGCGACGGCAGATAGCGAAGTTCTCCTACGCCGGTTTTGCCGGTCAGCAGAGAATCATGTACTTGCTTCTTATCGTTGCCAATGGCACAGATGATACCACTTCCTGTTATGGCAATACTGGACATATTAGTTTAGTAGCTTAATAGCTTAATAGTTTAATAGATTTATAATTGTTATCGTTAACGTTAACGTTATCGTTTTCTGTTTTCACTTACATATTTTGCAATATTCTCTACGCTGGTGAAGATAGTTTTACCTTCAGCAGCACTTGCCAGACGGATTCCGTAGCGTTTCTCTAACAATACAATCAGTTCTAATGCGTCAATGGAATCTAATCCCAATCCACCTGCTCCAAATAAAGGAGCCGTGGAATCAATATCCTCTGGTGTTATATCTTCCAGATTGAGTACTCTTATAATCTCTTCTTTCAGTTCTAAAATCAGTTCATCCATATTATACTAGTTTTCTATTTCCTGTTTATTGTTGCCATAGTCTATAATTCTCAATTCGGCAAAGTATTCATTTTCGCTTCTGTATTCCAACCAACCTGAAATGATGCTTTTATGATATTCATCTGACATGGTGGCTTGTGTTATCATTTGAATGATGTCATCATCTTTCTGAGGGAGGATAAAAAATGCCGTTTCACCACGATAATTGTTACGGATGGCTATCTCCCCGTTTACTATGTTGGGTAAGGTATAAACAAATGCGGAGGGAGAGGGGAAAAAGTTCTCCGGATCTGAAATGGAGGCAAGGAACACTTTGTCAGCATGTTCCGAGGAAGACTGGTTGAAGAAGATAACAGCTCTGTCTTGTCGGTTCCTTTCGCCTTCTGTCTCTCTCTCTTTCTGTAATAATAGCTCCGTTGCGACAAAGCCGAGACGGGCCAGTCCATCCATCTTATAGAACTTGGGGTAATTGTTTATCTTTGTCTTATAAAGAAGGGTTAGCATACTTCCTCTTTGCTCCCCCTTATAAGGGAGAAGCTCATTGGAAACCATAATCTCATTATCTAAGACAGCTTTCTGAGGTGTAATAACAATGCTGTGAGAAGATTTCCCTCTCCTTACATGGGAGGGACTGGGCGTAGGTTCCTTTTTGCTCACATAAATGGCTGCATTGCATCCTCCGAAGCCCGAGATAATCTTTAGGAAATCTGTCTTTTGATTATGTGTTGGAGTATTCTCTTTGATGATAGCGATGTTGCCACTTACCCCTATCTCATTATATCCTTTGGTTCCAACGATGGTATGGTTGTCAAGACCATGCATGGTAATGATGGTTTCCAGTATTCCTGCGGCTCCCATAGTGTGTCCATAATAACCTTTTAGGGCATTGGTAGGGATGTCGGCAAGTCCGGCTCTGCTAAGGCCACGCGCTTCCATCTGGTCGTTATACAGTGTTGCTGTTCCATGGGCATTGATAAGGGCCAGATTTGTGGCGTCCTGATCTTTCATGGCAGTTTCTATGGCCATCTGGCATCCGTCGGCTTGGGGTGAAGGACTGCTGATATGGAAGGCATCGTTTCTGATGGCAGCATTTATGATGTGCCAACTGTCAGCTTTCTTATCCTTACTCAGGACAACAGTAGCAGCCGCTTCTCCCAGATTAAGCCCTGTTCTGTCTATGTCGAAGGGGCGACAGGGTTTTTCAGAAAGAGCCTTTAACGAATAAAAACCAGAGATGATGAAAGTGCTCTGTACGTCAATACCGCATACAATAACATAGTCGTACTGTTGCATCTCTATCAGTCGGTTTGCCAATATCAGGGCTGATACACCGGAGATGCAGGCATTACAAACAATGATAGGAGTGCTTGTAATTCCTACGGCATGTGCTATCTCCTGAACCTCATGAACTCCTTGTCCTCCTCCCAGTTTGTTTGAACTGATCACGAGGCAAGTCCGCTCGTTAATAGTAATCTGGCATTGCTTCAATGCTTCCCTGATGGATTGGATGGCCAGACTCTCGAACAAGGTATAACCGTCAATGCGTAAGCTTCTTTTCTGTTCCTCGTTGAATAACGAAGCTGTGAAAGGGAAAGGGGAATTATAGTGGCACAAAGCAGACTTACCAGCCATTACTGCCTGGTAATTAGCTTGGGTAGTATTGCCCAATGGTGATATGATATTATCTGCTATTATTGTTGCCATTACTTATTCCTTCACTGTTCACCTTTTTAGATTGCTATCTTGATTTCAGTAGTTGCCAAGGTCTTTTCTCCCAATGTAACGGCTGCTTCTGCCAATGACATCCCAAAAGCTTCTTCGCGGATAACGACTTCCGTGGTGATGGTATCTCCCACTTTTGGCAAACTGATAATTTCTGCATTCCGTATGGCGCCAATCACACCAGGCTTAATGTCGTTATTAAAGATGTACCTACTAATAAAACCAATTCTCGCAGCACATGTCTGGGCGATATTTTCCAGTAGGCCGTTTGCAGAAAGGGTACCCTGGCTAACGAATATGCAGTCTTCCCTGATGCAAAACTGGGTCAGCACTTTGTCAGTACTGAAATGAATCATCTTATCTATCAGCACAAATGGTTCCTGTTGTGGCAGGAGGATATGTATGTCAATGCTTTGTACAAATTCGTCTGTTGGATTTATTAATTCACCATGCATAGTTGTTTAAGTTTAATTTCCCCAAAATTCAAAGTAGTTGTACCATTGGGTAGGGTAGTGACTTAGCATCCGTTCTAATTCTGTCACATATTTCCCAGCCAGTTCCTTTATTTGCTCTTGGCGAGGTGCTTCCTTGTCGTATGGCAGAGGCGTGGCATATATCTTATATGTTCGGCACTTCAGCTTCATTACATGAACGGCTAAAACGGGGAGGCCTCTCATGGTAGCTATGCTAAAAGGGCCGTAGGGGAAGTCGGCTACTTGTCCCAAAAAGGATATTTGCAGTTTTTTCTGCGAGCCAAAAATACGGTCGGCAGGCATACTGACAATTTCTCCGCGCTGCAATGCCTGATCTATCTCAAACAAATGTCCCATATCAGGCCTGATGGGTATCATCTTTATGTTGGTGCCGGAGAAGAGTCTTGCTCTGTTAGACATAACAGATGCTTTCTCTCCAAAGAATACAAGGGCATTCAGCGTTTTTTTATCATGCATGAGAGTATAGCCTGCAATCTCGTAATTACCCATGTGCGAACTCAGTTGAATAAAGCTTTCTTTCCCACTGGTAAGTTTCTGATAATACTCCAATCCCTCTATTTCTATCCGGAACTTCTTGCCTGCATACATGGCAAACCTATCTATCACCACCTGGCCAAACAGGCAGTGGTTCTGGTAGGTTTTGAGGGCTGATTTAAGTCGACCGAATCCCATACGTTCCCTAAAGAACCGGTAGATAATGCCCGCGCTGGGGTTTATCAGCAGGCAGACGGGTATAACGAATACAGAGGTGAAGGCATACAGGATTCTTACATCCGTAAACCTTAGCAAGCGTATCAGCCATTTGTGCATCCACGCATTACCGTATGTAGTACCTTCCCACTCCTTCTTTTTCATTTAGTTTATTTTATTCTTGACCTTCGGTCGAGCCTGCTCACGTTGATTTCATCGACCTCGTACGCGACTCGGCCATCAGAGTGCGAGCACTCATGGCTCTCACTGCTTACTCGGTTCGGGATAGTTGATGCGAGCATCACTCTCCTCTCGCTTAATCGCAGCCTTCCCTCTTCCTTCTTCCCTCTTCCTTCTTACTTCTTACTTCTTCCCTCTTACTTCTTCCTTCTTACTTCCAACAAACTGTGTCCTTGTCCCAGTCCGTCATAGATTTTTATTGTTTCCAGTCCGGCTTCATTTATGCATTGCTGCATATCGGCAGTATTGTACATCTTACTGTTCCCATTTGCCAATGCAGCAAAGTATAGGCTCGTCATTGTCAGGCAGAACGTTGCCGGCTCAAATCGCTGGCGGTCCCACAGCGTTTCCATAATATACAGGTGGGTATCGTGCGTCATTGCCGTTTTTGCCCGGCTTAATATGCTTACAATCTGCGGCATAGAGAAGCAGTCCAGGAACTGCGACATCCAGATGGCATCCAATCCACCCTCACGCTTTGGAAAAGTGGTTTCCGGGTTAAGCAAGTCTATTGCATGGCCCTTTATGCGCTCAGCACCTGGTTTGTCTGCTATATTATCCTTCATCATCTTTATCTGTTGCGGAAGGTCCAGGATAGTTACTTCCACATCCTTGTCGAATTCTACGCATCGCAAGGCCCATTTGCCAGTATTACCGCCCACATCGTAGAGTGAAAGGGTCTTATGTTCTTTAAAGATGATATCCAATGCCTCTGGGAAGGCCGAGTCGCTATAGAAATGGTCGAACCCGAACCATGACTGTTGTACCTTAGGGGGAAGGGAACTCAGTCCTTCGTAAATGGTAGGCCAAGGGCCAAAGTGTTTCAGTCCCTCCGGCTTACCGCTGAGGAGCGATTCCTCCAGACGGAACCATCCCTGATAATTCACATCATGGTTGAAGTCGATATTCACCCTTGTTGCCTGATCTGTCAGCAGGAACCATCCTGTTTTACTGATGGTGTACCTGTCTGATTCCGGGTCAACCAATATGGTTCCAATACTCAGAGATGCCTCCAATAGGCATTTTACAGCATAGTCTGACAGCTGAGTCTTGCTTGCTATTTCCTCGCGTGTCAAACCCTCGTCGGCATCTCGCAGCATATCCAGAATGCCGAACTTAACCATCAGTCTGGAAGCTTGGAATACAGCAGGTCCCCAAGCTATAAGTTCCGCCAGTCGCTGGGCATCCTTAGCAGATAATTGCTCGTTGGTATATTTATTCTTTAATGCTGAACTCAGTTCCATTTCTTGTCCCTTTCCAAATTATCGTGCAAAGGTGATAATTAATTTCGAAATGCACAAGAAATTACAGAAAAAAAATATCAACAAGACTCGCCTCTACAAGATGCCATCATCCCCTCTCTGCCATCATCCGTCTCTCCTAATACTAAGAGTGGCAAGCCGTATGGCCTGCCGCTCTAATTGTTTTACCAGATATCTTCGGGTTCTATGGGGTTATCGTAGATTTCCTTGGCACACCATTCCAGATAATCCATGTACATCTCCTTCTTGTTAGAGTCAAGTACCGACTTCAGACGCAGGTAGTAGGTCTTATCAGGATCAAGGGTCTGACGTACCAGGATGTGGCGCAGGTTATTGGGGCTGCCAGTACGGCAGGGACCGTTGCTGTTTGCCACACTCATCTCGCCTCTCATGCGGTTGTTGTTACGCATGTGTTTGTCCACTTCAATATTATGGAAATCATCGTCGGTATCAGGTTCATAACCATAATGGGAGTCGGTGCCGGCTTTGGTAAGGTCCACGGGAATACCGGTGGGAGCCAAACGTTCTTTATCGGTTCCAAAGTAGAATTGTACAATACCACGGTCTCCGTTGGGCAGTACGCGGTAGCGCAACTCGTAGGTTCCACGGCGTGGTACAGGCGGCAACTTGATGGTAATTTCGTAATGACCCTCAGCTTTCAGCTCGTCGGCCTGATTGTTGCACCAGTCGTAGGTATAACTGTTCAGGTAAACAAAGTGGGTATCATCGTTCATATCCATATTATCCAGATACCTGTACACCGAGTTGGTGGGGTAGTGTACAAACTGGTTGCGCGGGTCAAGGCTGTTCTTCTTACGCTGGTCGTTTGACATGGCTTCGGGGAAGAGGCTCATGGCATCGAAGCGGATGCGACCTTTAGCCAGATTCTCGCGTACTTCGTCGGTATAGGACAGAGGCTTGTCTATACCATATATCATACCGTTTACAGCCTGATAAATCAGCACGTTTTCCGAGTAGTTGTCAATGTGATTGCCCACCTTGTCGGGGTCGCAAGATAACTCATGATACGTACCCCTTCTACTGTTATCCAGATTGGGGAAGCGGTTCAGGAAAACACCTTCGCTCTCCTTGCTCTCGAAGATTTTCAACAGGCGGCGTTTTCCCATGGTAGCATAGAACTCATAAACGGGAATGGTAAGTTGTTTGGTGTTCATATTGTAGCCTAACTCGTTTACATGGAACACCAGACGGTTGGCAGCTATACGCATGGGCAGCACATGATAGGTGAACCACTGGTTCAGCAGGTTGTTGGGCGACTTCCAGTTCTCGTCCGCCTCAAAAACATCATTGCTGCTGTACTGCTTGTTGTCGAGTATCCACTGCTGTACATCCTGACAGGTAATGTCGGCAGGTTCTTTCCCGATTACATTACGCCAGAAATCGTCAGTCTCGGCAAATACGGTAAAGCCAAAGTAGCGATGTTCAGGGGCGTAGGCAGTAGGATGGCCGGATGCTCCGTGGAATACCCATCCGAAGGCTCTGGCATCAAAGTCGGGGATAAGGCCTTTCATGTACATCTCGCGGTATTTGAGATCTTCTATAACACTGAAGGTATCTTTTAAACCACAAGCCATCGCCATTCGGGATGCTACCAGGAAGCCTTCCTTTTTTTTGTCGAGAATATCAGCCATCATGTCGGCCATTGTGATATCTTTGGGAGCAATCACCTTTTCCATCTGATGAACTACACCGTTGATGGCAGGAATATCACGGTTCTTGATGCTCATTGGGCAGTCATAGTTCATATAAATGCTATCGGGCTCGTTATCTACATAGCGGACCGTCAACTTACGGTCTCTAAGGTTTCCTAACTGCAACTCACCGTTATTCTGGGTGGGGAAGGTCGATGTCTCGTAGCTGCTATAGTCGCCACCATCTATGATACTGCTGTAGGCAACCACCTTTCTGATGGAGTCGCGTAAAGATTCTTTGTCGAAGCTGTCCCATGAGGGTTCTGTAATGATTCCCTCATCCACCAAGTCAAGCAAGTATTGTTGCATAGCCTCGTTGGTAGGAGCAAAGACAGTATAGTTGCCGCGTGCTGACAGCAATTGATAAAGGGATGACTGGCTTATCTCGCTTACGGGAGTATTTTTCAGTACTTCCAGATACTCGGAGTAAGTATCAGGATGTTTCTCCAAATAGGAAATAATAGTCTGGTCCTTGAAAACGTAACGGTTGCTCTCGTCAACTTCCTCAGTACATCCTATTACCATCGCGATGGCTGATAGGATTAATGTAAATAATCTACAGTTGGTTTTCATATCTATTTAAAGTCAATTTTTCTCAATTCTCAGCCTTTATAATTGTCAATTATCAACATTCAATTTTCAACTTTCAATTCTCCACCAAGCCTCTCTGTTCAACCCCCATTGTGTTCAAGCGCTGAACGTGTTTCAGAAGGCGGGGATAGAAGCCGTCCCAGTTCTGCTGAGTATTCTTAGTCCAAGCCTTCTCGGCCAATGCCAGTGCACGGGGGAATACCATGTACTGCAACTGAGCCTCTGTGGGGATGCGTTCGCACCAGATGTTGCCCTGCATACCCTTTATTAACTTCAACTGCTCTGCATTGAGGTCGGTAGGTACGATATCACCTGTGTAGAGGGTTTTCAGGGTGTTATTGTCCTGTGCGTAGTCGAAGTAGCAGAAGGTGAAGGGGCAGAGAATCACCTCGTTTCCACCGCTGGTAGAGCGCTGTACCACATCGGTATGGTCGCCGCGCCACCAGTTAACGGTAGCCGATTTGCTGACACCGCCTTCCAGAATCTCGTCCCAGCCGATAAGTTTCTTGCCGTTCTCGTTGAAGTACTTCTCCATAGTGCAGGTGAACCACGACTGCAGCTCGGCTTCGTCTTTGACGCCTTGGTCCTGAATGCGCTTCTGGCAATCGGCACATTTCTTCCAGGCTGAACGGTTCACCTCATCGCCTCCAATCTCCACGTATTCATAGGGGAAAAGGTCGAATATCTCCTTATATACATTACGACAGAACTCCAGCGAGGTATCTTTGCCTACGCAGATGGGGTCGCGCCCGTCGTTGTTGCAGGAGAGCCAGGGATATACTTTTGTTGCTGCATAGCTATGTCCTGGCACATCAAATTCAGGTACGATATCAATACCCCTGACAGTAGCATATTCTATCAGATCTCTTACCTCGTCCTGCGTATAGAAGCCGCCATACTGCAATCTACCGTCCTTTAATCGGGTAAATTCTCCTGTCATGGGAACTGCCATGCGAGGATTGTTATCGTTCTTAGCTATCTCGTTACAGCGTCTGTCCCAATGCTCGTCCTCGGGGAAGCGGAATCCGCTTTCGCTTGTCAGTAACGGATATTGCTTAATTTCCAGTCGCCATCCCTGCGAATCCACCAGATGCCAATGAAACTTACTGAACTTATACAATGCCATGATATCCAGCAAGCGTTTTGTCTCCTCTATGGTGAAGAAGTGACGTACGGGGTCCAGCATTATGCCTCGCCATTCAAAGTTGGGCGTGTCTTCAATCTCAACAGTAGGAACCATCCAGGTAACGTAGGCCTGGAGGGTCTGCTCTTCTATCTGGAAAGGAAGCAGTTGGCGCAATGTTGCTATACCGTGAATAATGCCGCGATAGTCGGCAGCCTCAATAAGAATGCCATTTGTGGAGGCAGTCAATTTATAGCCTTCGGTTCCTGCTTCACATTTGGGATTTAGGCTGAGAATGATGTCGGCCTTCTTGCCCTTGGTTATAGGCAGATTGTAACCTGTGGCAGGTTTCAGTTTTTCTCTCAGATATTCGGCGGCAGGAAGCAGGCTCTTATGGTTGTATGCAATAGTGGTATTGGGCTTAAGAATATATGAGCCACCTTTTTCTACAATGCGTGTTGGTAAGGGGATTATGTTGACCTCTGCCATAAGTGATAGTGGCAAGAGAAACAGTATCAGAAAAAGTGCATTTATCCTTTTCATATCTCTTTTAAAATAAGGTTTTAACAAATCTAACACGCAAATTTATGAAGAATTAGGATAAAGACCAAATAAAATCTTGTTTTTCCCTCAAATTTTTATCATTTTCTGTTTTACCAGGTTGGTAAATTCATAGTTCTTGAGTCCCCATTGGGGTGCAATTACGTATTCTGGCGGACTTTGACTGACAAATCTTTCTAATACAAAAGAAGAGGGTAGGTGAGAGATATATTCCAGCACCAGGTCTATATATTCCTCTGCTGTTGGGAGAGGCCAGGGATGTTGC
>JAEEGL015146188.1_pt1 | contig 22655 bp, 21 predicted proteins | sample 9134231 | NCBI WGS metagenome assembly JAEEGL01 (sample SAMN16246548, study PRJNA631951) | gut metagenome | biome: gut microbiome; feature: rumen; material: fiber-attached | host: Bos | place: Iran: Karaj | collected 2018-10 | reverse complement strand
GAACTATACTGCGGTGGCCATTGCGGCGGGGAACCACCTCTTCCCATCCCGAACAGAGAAGTTAAGCCCGCTTGCGCCGATGGTACTGACCCACCAGTTGGGAGAGTAGGCAGCTGCCGTTTTTCGAACGCCCGGACGTCATGACGACGCCCGGGCGTTTTTTTTGTCTTGCATCTTTACTATATTTGTAAAATATATGCACATCAGGTTCAGATGAATAGGAAAAGTCTGATAATATGTCTGGTAGCCGCGGCAGTGATGCTTTGCGGGATTACATTGGCAGTCTTAGGGCTCTATTCCGGTAAAGGAAAAGCTCCCGCCCGGCACCCCTCTCATGCAGTCGGCATACTTGAGGCCGTGCCTTCGGACGCAGCCATGATTGCGACTTTCTCCTCCGGGGACGAGTTGTTCTCCGTCATTTCTGACTCCACGAATGCCAGCCTTCAGCTTCTGACAGATCCACAGGACAACTCGGTAAGGACTTTCCTGAAATCCTTCTCGGAAAATGCCGGCATGTTCAGGGGCCATCCTGCGGCCGTATCGCTTCATTTCAGCGGCAGCCTCATCCCTCTTTTCATCCTATCCGGCGGCAGCAGTCTCACCGATTCGACTGCATCTGTCCGCAATTTCCTCGCATATGCCGACTCAGCCGGACTCTCCGCCCAGTTCCTGAATCCCGGAACGGCATTCGAGGGCTCCGGACTCTTCAGGGAAAGCCTTGTTCTTGTGTCAAAATCCAGAACCATAATCAATTCCGCAGTCAGGCACATTTCCGACGGCACCTCAGTGCTGGAGTCAGAGGATCTGCTGAGCCTGGTGCAGGAAACCTCTTCCGACAACGCGGTGTACATATGCAATCGCTACAGCGGAAAGATACTGGTAAAGAATTTCAACCGAAGGTACTCCCGTTATGCCGACTTCTTCTCTTCCCTCGGGGATTGGACCGCATTTAGGGTCGAGCGCTCCTCAGAAGGGAAAAGGGTGTTCTCAGGGAAAACAGCATATAGCGACGATGTCAGCCACTACCTGAATGTCCTGGAAGTTTCCGCGGCGGAAAGTAAAGTAGCACAGACACTTCCTGCTTCCGTAAGCTTCGTCCTGGACATTCCGGTGAGCAATATCAAGTCATATGTCGAAGCATATGACAAATACCTCGATGCCTACGGAAAGCTGAAAAATGCGAAGAAGGAAAAAGATTGGGCATATGTCTCCGACATCAAAGAGGTCGCCCTGGCATATTTCCACGTCGGGAAGGCCCTGGAGCCCGTAGTGCTGCTGCGTACAGGCAAGCAGAACTCCACCGGCGGGAAAATCATGGAGAACACCCGCAGCGGCTATCCTTCAACCATTTTCGGGCAGCTGTTCGCACTCCCGGACGAGAGCTCCGTTGTCGGACTTGGAGACTGGACGGTTATCGGAAGCGCCGGTGCAGTAAATGCCTTCACTGAAGAGACATTCCTGGCCAACACACTCAAGGATATGCTTTCAGACTGCGGCCTGACCCAGTCTGTGCCCGACAAATGCGGTATGCTGGTCTATTACAGCATGAACGAGGATCCTACCCTGATAGACAACGTCTTTTCAAAGGACCTGGCCGCAGGACTCAGGACCATGGCCAAGGGGGTCTCGAATGTCCCCATACTTGCCAAGGTCGAGGCCGACGGGAAAGCCACGGTCCTGGGACTTGAGGTCACCAGGATGAATCTGGTCAAGAGCAAGGCCCCTGTCGTAGAACGGGACACAGTGGTGGTAGTACCAAAAGGCCCATTCAAGGTTCTCAACGGTGCTACCGGAGAGTCCAACATGCTCCTTCAGCAGCCTAACATGTACCTAGTGCTTCAGGAAATGTCCGGAAAAGGCATATGGGGGATTCCGTTCAAGACCCCGCTTTGCGGCCGGGTAGAAAGCGTAGATTACTACAACAACGGAAAGATACAGTTCCTGTTCGCTTCGACCTCGAAATTGTATCTTCTCGACAGGCTGGGGCGTTTTGTGAAGGGTTTCCCGGTCGAACTGGGAAAGGAAGTCCTCCTAGGGCCGGATGTATATGACTTCACCGGGGCCAAGGGCTACAGGGTAATGGTCCTTCACAAGGACAACAGCCTGGAACTTTACAACCTTCATGGCCAGAAACCTGAGGGATGGAAGGGAATCAAAGCCCCGCAGACGGTGAAAAACCTTCCTGAACTTATAGAAGCCAAGGGCCGCAGGTATTGGGTCGTAAGGACTTCTGTCCAGACCCTCATCTATCCTTTTGAAGGAGGAGAGACCCTGACTAAGTTCGAAGGACAGAAGATGATACGCCCGGACAGCGGGATAGCCGTAGACGGTGCCTCGGTAAAGGTCACCTGCTACGACGGCAAGGAAAGGAATATAAAATTGTAAACATATTTTATGGAGTTTAATTCAGAGTTTAAGTTCGAATCCTTGAACAAGCTCTTTGAAAAGAGTTTCAAGGAGAACTGGGATCGTCCGGCCTTGTCCAATTACAAGGGCGCGACCCTCGCTTACAGGGATGTGGCCATGCGTATTGCCATGCTTCATGTGGCATTCCGGGTCTGTGGCCTGAGGAAAGGGGATAAAGTCGCCATATGCGCGCGTAACCAGGCGAACTGGGGTGTCGTTTTCCTGTCGGCCCTTACATATGGGGCTGTAGCGGTGCCGATCCTCCATGAGTTCAAGGCCGGGAATATACATTATCTTGTAAACCACAGCGACGCGGCCGTCCTCTTTACCGATGAGGCGATATGGGAAAATCTCCAGGAGAGCGAGATGCCCCGCCTCGCAGCTGCGGTACAGATCAACAATTTCAAGCTCCTGTCTTCCAGAAGCAACAGGATAACCCGGACTCGCGAACATTTCAATGAGCTTTTCGGCCGTACCTATCCGAACGAGTTCACTCCCGATGACATCCATTACTATGAGGATTCTGCCGACGAGCTCGCGCTTATTAATTACACGTCAGGTACTTCCGGATTCTCCAAGGGAGTCATGATCCCTTACAGGGCCTTGAGCTCCAATGTCCAGTTCGCCAGGCTCGCTGAGCCTCAGATGGACAAGGAAAGCAACGTGGTGTCCATGCTCCCGTCCGCACATATGTACGGACTGATGTACGAATTCATATTCGAGATGACAATAGGCGCCCATGTCCATTTCCTGACAAGGGTCCCCAGTCCGAAGGTCATCATGCAGGCATTCAGCGACATCCATCCCGGAATCATCATCGCAGTGCCCCTTATCATAGAGAAGATTTACAAGTCCAAGCTCAAACCCGTAATCGACAAGAACAAGCTGTTCTTCAAGATTCCCGGTCTTGACAAGGTCCTGATGAAGAAGATCCACGACGAGCTGTACAAGACTTTCGGCGGCGCATTCGAGGAGGTAATTCTCGGCGGTGCGGCCTTCAATCCCGAGGTGGAGGATTTCTTCCACAGGGTCGGCTTCCCTTATACTGTCGGATACGGAATGACGGAAGGAGCTCCGATCTTTGCATATGCCCATTGGAATGAGGCGAAAGTGGGTTCATGCGGTAAGGCAGCACCCTGGAACCAGCTTAAGATCGACTCGGAGGATCCTCAGAATATACCTGGCGAGGTCCTGGTAAAGGGCCCGAACGTTTTTCTGGGCTATTTCAAGAATGAAGAGGCCACTGCTGACAGTTTCACAAAGGACGGGTGGTTCCGTACAGGGGATATAGGAGTTATCGACTCCGACGGTTACCTGTTCCTCAGGGGCAGGTCCAAGTGCATGATCCTCGGTCCTTCCGGCCAGAACATCTATCCCGAAGAGATAGAGGCTGTTATCAATAACGTGACATATGTAGTCGATTCCCTCGTCGTCGAGGAGGACGGCAAACTCACCGCTCTCATCTATCCCGATTATCATCAGGCAGAACTTGACGGAATGACCAGTGAAGCCCTCGAGGCCAGGTTCCAGGCGGACCTTCCTGAAATCAATAAGCTCCTCCCGGGATATGCCCAGGTCAAGAAGATCGAATTCATGCCTGAGGATTTCGAGAGGACTCCCAAGAAGAGCATCAAGCGCTACCTCTACCAGAGGAACTAATTATCCATCCCGGAACATATATTATGGACAACAAGTTCGACAGCAGGTATATTGAAATGGCCGAAGTCTGGGCCAGGAACTCGTATTGCAAGAGGCGCCAGGTCGGTGCCCTCCTCGTGAAAGACAATATGATCATTTCCGACGGATACAACGGCACTCCCGCCGGATTCGAAAACATATGCGAGGACGAGAACGGGGTCACCAAGCCATATGTACTTCATGCCGAGGCCAATGCAATTACCAAGGTTGCCAAATCGGGTAACAACAGCCGCGGAGCGACTCTTTACGTGACCGCATCTCCATGCCTGGAATGTTCCAAACTGATTATCCAGGCCGGTATCACGCGGGTCGTCTACAGGGACGAGTACCGTTTGACCGATGGAGTGGACCTGCTTCGCAGGGCCGGGATCGAGGTTGAGAAAATAGACGGTTGAAATGAAGAGATTCTCATCCATATGGGTCGCACTAATGGGGATAGTCATCGGAATCCTCATCGCCCTGACTGTGCAGAACTATCAGCAGCGCAGACAGATGCTGCGTACCCGTTACGGGGAGTGGCGCAAGCTCAACCTGATCCTCCAGGAGGTAGGCAAGAACTACGTTGACACCGTGGATGTGAAAGGAATGACGGATGCAGCTGTCAGCGCCGCCCTTGCCGAACTGGATCCGCACTCCATCTACATGCCTCCGGTCCAGCTCGAAGCTGCCGAAACCGAGCTTGCAGGCAATTTTGACGGCATTGGAATCCAGTTCAATGTCCCCAACGACACTGCCGTCGTAATCGAAGTAATCGCCGGAGGTCCTTCTGAAAAGGCCGGGATACTTGCCGGAGACAGGATACTCAAGGTGGATGAAAAGGTGATCGCCGGAGTCAAATTCCCCCAGGACAGCATGGTAAGGAGGATGAAAGGACCTGCCGGGACAAAGGTTACCGTAACTGTCAACAGGGATGGTTCAGTCATTCCTTTCGAAATAACCCGCGGGAAGATCCCGATGCACTCCGTAGATGCTTCGTTCATGGTTAATGACACCACCGGCTATGTCAGGCTCTCGAAGTTCTCCAGAACCACTTTCAAGGAGTTCCTTTCAGCTACCGACAAGTTGCATGAGCAGGGGATGAAACGGCTTATCTTTGACCTGAGGGACAACACGGGAGGCTACTTCGACCAGTCACTTCTCCTGAGTGACATGTTCCTGGACAAGGGGCAGCTGATTGTCTATACGCAGGGGCGCAACCGGAAGAGGGACGAGTATAAAGCTGACGGTAAAGGAAGTCTCAGGGATGTAGAGCTCTCTGTCCTTATCAATGAGAACACCGCTTCTTCCAGCGAGATATTCTCCGGGGCCATCCAGGACAATGACAGGGGAGTCATAGTCGGCCGCCGCTCCTTCGGAAAGGGAGTGATGCAGGAACCGATCTATTTTACAGACGGATCCGGCATAAGGCTCACCGTTGCGAGGTATTATTCTCCATCCGGGAGATGCATCCAGAAGCCATATGACAAGGGCACGGAAGAATATGGGAATGATATCTACCACAGGTACACCGACGGGGAGATGCTGTCGGCTGACAGTATCAAAGTCAATAAGGACGAGACATTTACTACCAGGGGAGGCCGTACGGTTTACGGAGGCGGTGGCATCATTCCTGACGTCTTTGTGCCTATGGACACCACCCGTGCCACCGATTTCTACATAAAGTGCAACCGCAAGGCTACTATGATGCGCTTTGCTTCGGATATGTTCGACAAGGACAAGGCAGAGCTTTCAAAGATAGATGATTTCCAGCAGCTCAAGAAGCATCTGGACGGACTCGGACTGGAAGCTCGTTTCCTTTCCTTCGCATCTTCCCGTGACGGGATCACTCCAAAAGGCGGTGAATGGCAGGCTTCAAAAGCCTATATGATGACTCAGATATATGCTCTTGTCGGCCGCTACTCCAAGTTGGGGGACAATGCCTTCTACCGCTTCTATCTTGATACTGACGATACTTACAAAACGGCCCTGGAGTCGTCATCCCGGGTTAAGCTCTGACATGTAAATTGAGATGCCGCTTCCTATACCTCCTGATTGTCCTGTCTGCCGTTTCTTGTGTCAGGTGGACTGACGATTCAGGTGCTAGGGTAGAAAGCGCAAAAAGGGCTGCTGACAGCGGAAACTATGATGCTGCCGTGAGGGAGTTGCTGAGTTTGGAACGCTCCGTCTCACGTGCGCCCGATTCATCGAAAATAAAATACTATGAGGTGCTGGAGCAGGTATATGAAGGCGCATATGCTTACTCCCAGGCTATGGATGCAGCAGGGAAGAGGCTGATATATGCTTCTTCCTCAAATGACTCCCTGTCATATGGGCTTGCGCTCCTTGATGCTGCCCATCTCTATCTGGTTCAGGATTCTACCGAGGCCGCATATGGCATGCTAGGGGCATATGAGGTGTGGACCGGGGAGAAATATGCCCCGCTGCGAGGACGCTACCTGGCTGAGAAAATTGATTTCATGTGTTCTACCGATGTCGGGCAGGACTCTCTTGAGGCCGTGCTGGCGCGTTATCTCAAAGTGGAGGATGATCCTGACTGGCTGGCATATGTCCGGGGCTGCATCCACACCGGGAATTGGGCCGCGGCGGATTCTGCCCTGAGCACTTATGCTCTGTCACCGGCTCCTGTCCAGGGATTGCCTTCGGAGTATTATTTCCTGGCGAATCAGGTTGACAGGGCCATGGGGCGTGTGGATTCAGCGCTTGTGAATATGACCAGATACGCCCAGAGGCAGGAAAAAGACCTCCAGGATGCGCTCAGGAGCGATGTGGCATATGCCGGCGAGAGACAGAGGGGGGAGAGATCGAATATGCGTCTGTACGCGGCGCTGGGCGTCCTGTTCCTTTTGCTGGCAGGCTCATGGATCCTCTGGCATTTCCTGTCCCGGAAGCGCCGGGCACGTTATGAGTCACTTCGTTCGGAGTATATGACTATTAAGGAGGAATATGACAGGCGGTTGTCCTCCAACCCCCTCTCGAATCCTGCCATGTCCTCGGTACAGGCACGTGAGACAATCCGCAAGCGGATATCTTCCCTTGCTGCAATGACCGGGGGAAGTGCCTCAGGCAATCTGGGTTCAGCAGTCAGGGAATTGCTCCGCATATCACCTGACAGGGGAGAGTTCGTTGAGACCCTGGCGCTTCTTTTTGCCATATATTCCCCGTCATTCTACTCGGCCATGGCAGAGAAAGGACTGTCGCGCTATGAGATTGGCTATTGCTGCCTTTTCGTGCTGGGTTACAGGACAAAGGAGCTTCAGGACATCGTAGCCCGGAAGGATGTCTATAACATCAGTTCCAAGATACGCAGCAAGCTCGGACTCGGGCCCAACGACACGAATCTTTCCTTGTACGTAAGCAACCTGTTCTCCGTACTGGGAGGTTCTCCTATTGCGGAATGAATTGATAGACAATGTCTCCCATCTGACGGTCGGGAGCAGACATCGATGAGGAGAAGCGGGACATCCTTGCAGCGCGGATTGCAAAGTTCCTCAGGCACTGGTCTGGAGATGAAGTGTCTTCCTGGACTTTTGCAAAGACTACCTTCCCGGATTTGTCCACTCCTATGATTACCGTGACTTCTCCTCCACCCATGCATCGGTAGGCCGGTATGGGAAGGGTTGAAGCCTTTCTGCCTTCTAGGTTCCAGGAAAGGACAGACGGGCCTGAATAAGGTTTCGGGGCCGCTTTCTTCTCCTGCTTGTCGGATTTCATAGGGACATAATCGTCATCGGGCTCATCCACTTCGTAGCCCCCGCTGAGGTCCTTCTGCAGTTTCTCCGCATCTTTGTACAATTGTTCCGCGTCCGTGCCCCTGTCATCCTTGAGGGGGGCGTTGCGGCTTGTTGTGATGTTCCTGATCTCAGTTCCAGCCAGGGCGGCATCGATCCTTTGGCTAATGGCCTGTTTGTAAGCCACTTCCTGCTCGAGTTTGTTCTTTACCTCGAGAAGGCGTTCGAATTTTTCGAATTCAGAGATAGTGATTTCAAAAGAATCACCTTTTTTGAGCTGGGCGCCGATCTGCCAGAGCAGCAAGACAATTATCACCAGGAGGTGAAATATCACTGTGAGATATATGCCTGCTTTGTCAGAGCTGCTTGGCTTCTTCATGAAGGGTCTTTTCTATCGTAGCGGAGATGATGTCGATTGCGACCTTGTTGTGCCCGCCCTGCGGGATTATAATGTCTGCGTAGCGTTTGCTGGGCTCGATGAACTGTAGGTGCATAGGCTTCACGGTCTTGGAGTAGTGGTCCACAACCGCTTCTACGTTTCTCCCTCTTTCGAGGTTGTCCCTGGTGATGATACGCATGAGGCGGTCGTCATCATCGGCATCAACGAATATCTTGATGTCCAGTTGCTTACGCAGTTTCTTGCAGGTAAAGATCAGGATTCCCTCCACTATTATCACCTCGGCCGGCTTTACGGTCACGGTTTCGGTCTTGGAGCGGGAACAGGTAATGTAGGAATAGATGGGCTGCTCTATGCTTTTGCCTTGCTTGAGCTGGCTGAGCTGGTCGCAGAGGAGGTCCCAGTCTATGGCGTCCGGGTGGTCGAAGTTGATCTTCTGCCTCTCTTCCATCGGAAGGTGGCTGGAATCATTGTAGTAGGAATCCTGGGGGATTACAACCACTTTTTCCTTGAGCTGGCTGGTGATGGCGTTGACAACTGTGGTCTTTCCTGAGCCGGAGCCTCCGGCTATTCCTATAACGAGCATAATCCTGAAATTAGAAGTCGGCGTTCTTTGGAGTCCTTGGGAATGGGATGACGTCCCTGATGTTGGCCATGCCGGTCACGAAGAGAAGCAGCCTCTCGAATCCTAGTCCGAATCCGCTGTGGGGGACGGTACCGAAGCGCCTGGTGTCGATGTACCACTCCAGGTTCTTACGGCTCATATGCAGTTCATCAATCCTGTTCTCAAGCTTTTCGAGTGATGCCTCCCTCTCGCTTCCTCCGATGATCTCTCCAATCTTCGGGAAGAGCACATCCATTCCGCGGACGGTCTTTCCGTCATCGTTCTGCTTCATGTAGAAGGCTTTGATGTCTTTCGGGAAGTCAGTAAGGATGACCGGCTTGCCGAAATGTTTCTCTACCAGGAACCTCTCGTGCTCGCTCTGGAAATCTACGCCCCATGCGACCGGGAATTCGAATGTCTGTCCTTCAGCTTGGGCCTTGAGGAGGATGTCCACCGCTTCGGTGTAGGTGACCCTGGCGAAATCTACCTCGATGACGGAACGCATGCGCTCGATCAGGCCGTCGTCGTATTTTTCATTGAGGAAGAGCAGGTCGTCCATGCAGTTCTCAAGGGCATATTTTACGAGGTATTTCACGAACTCTTCGGCGAGGGCCATGTTGTCGGAAATGTCGTAGAACGCCATTTCGGGTTCTATCATCCAGAACTCTGCGAGATGCCTGGGAGTGTTGGAATTCTCAGCGCGGAAAGTGGGGCCGAATGTGTAGATTTCCCCGACTCCGGTTGCACCGAGTTCTCCTTCGAGCTGACCGCTGACGGTCAGGCTGGTCCTCTTTCCGAAGAAGTCCTTGCTGTAGTCAACCTTACCGTTGTGCTTTGGTACGTTGTCCAGGTTGAGTGTCGTAACCTCGAACATGTCACCTGCTCCTTCAGCATCGGACTCGGTGATAAGCGGGGTGTTGAGGTAAACGAATCCCTTGTCGTTGAAGAATTTGTGGATAGCGAAAGCCATTGCGTGACGGATCCTCAGAACAGCTCCGAATGTGTTGGTGCGGGGCCTGAGGTGGGCGATGGTGCGGAGGTATTCCAGTGAGGTGTCTTTCTTCTGGAGGGGATAGCGCATCGGGTCGCAGTCTCCGTAGACCTCGATCTCATCAGCCTGGATTTCCACTGCCTGTCCGCTGCCAGGTGAGGGGACGAGCTGTCCCTTGACGGCAAGGGATGAGCCGGTGGTGATCCTCTTGATAAGTTCCTCGTCGAACTTCTCGGCAGGAGCTACAACCTGGATGTTGTGTATCGTCGAACCGTCATTGACGGCAATGAATTTCACTTGTTTGTTGCCTCTTTTTGTCCTGACCCAGCCTTTTGCCAGCACTTCGATGCCCGGCTCTGTCTTCAGCAGGTCCTTGATTTTAGTTCTTTTGATAGAATCCATCTCCTGATTGCTTTTAATCTTACAAATATAATAAATAATTCTGTTCTGCGTTATCCCTCCCTTTTGTCATCAGCCTGTATGCCCCGGAATCCCGTAGCCACCCTCGGCGTCGTTGAGAGGGAGGGGCCCGCGAGCGCAGCGAAGTGGGAGGGATGAGCGAAGCGAAGGCTTCCAGGGCATACAGGCTGATGACATTAGAGGAATGCCAGGGCATGCCATTAAAAAAGAAGCCGGCCGGATGATTTCCGGTCGGCTTCTAAGTCGCGTTCAACAGGAGATTACTGTGTCTTTCTTGCGAAATACATGATCTTAAGCGCTGAGCAGCGCCTGAGCTCCTGTTTTACGTCAGTAATTGTACCCATCTTGACATCTTGATCGGCCTTGATGGCAACCTGCATGAATGAGCGGTCTGCTTCACTCATGGACTCACGCTCTGCGGCGATGAAGTCACGGATGTCCTTCGTGGTCTTGAAAGAGTCATTGAGCTGGATTCGGGCGTCAGTTCCATACTGCTGCTGGTAAGCCTTGGTCGGGGGACCGATGTTGATGTAGGAAGCAAGGTCCTTGCGTTCAAGCTTCACGACTTCCGAAGCTTCCGGAAGGGTGACATGAACCTTGACCTCATTCTGCCTCATCTGGGTCGTTACCATGAAGAAGAACAGGAACATGAACACGATATCGGAACTGGTTCCTACTTCAGGAACTTCTTTCTTTCCGCTTCTTTTAAATGCTGCCATATTCTATTCTCCTTTTATTTAGAGTTGACGTCCTTAGGCTCGGCCTCAGAGATGTTCTGGGGGATGGCTTTCTTGACGATGGTCTGCTGGTCTTCGGTAAGAGCGGCGTAGGGCTTTCCCCACTGCTGCCTTCCGAATTCGTCACGCAGTTCGTTGACTGCTTTAACGAGTTCGTTCTGGACGGCGATGTAGGCCCTGTAGCTGGTACCACGGTCATTCTGCAGGGAGATGACTCCCTTGGAGACCGGATAGGTTCCGAATCCTTCGATCTCGGTGTCTTCCCTTGCGGGGAGGTTGGGATCATCAGCGGGATTCGTAAGGAACTCCTTGATCTTGTCCTTGAGCTGACTAACGTCAATTGGCGCATTGCCCGCGAGAAGTCTGTCGGCCGAGTTTATCTTCACGACGATGATGTTGCGGCGGTTGACCTTCTGGTCTTCTGCTTTCTGGTTCTGGTCCGGCATGGGGGGAAGACGGCGCTGAAGACCGTTGTTCTGGTCCATGGTGGAAACCATAAGGAAGTAGCAGAGGAGGAGGAAAGCGATATCCGCAGTCGACTGTGTATTTAAACTCGGAGTTTTTCTCTTGGACATTGCTGTTACTTGTTACGTGTTACCTTAACGACCTCTCCGGCGAGGATTGCGAGGATTGCAAGTCCGCCAAGGAGATAAGTGAGGTTAAGAATGGTGTCGGTAAGTTTGAGAGTAGCCTGGCTGGGCTGCTGGCTGACATTCAGAGCGGGGTTGCCTGCTGATGTGAAGTAAACCACAGCAACGAGGGCCGCTGCCACTATGATCCCCAGTATGAGCTTGATAAGGCTCTTGGGGTTGTTGGCAACTGCGATCGCTATGCCGAGTATTATCACCAGAGCCACTGCTATGATGGCGCAGAGATAAGCATAGCGCAAGAACATGTCAACGATCCCCGAGCCACTGTCGAAGCCCGAAGTGCTTCCGACAATGAGCAGAACGAGACCGATGAGCAGCAGTGCCCACATGATCAGTTTTGCTATTTTTCCGTATTTCATTGCAGATGATTCTAATGAGTCAGGTTTTTATTTCTGCTTTTTCTCGTATTTGACGAGGGTATCAACCAGAGAAATGGAAGCGTCCTCCATATCAATGGTGAGGGAGTCGATCTTGGAAAGGATGTAGTTGTAGAAGACCTGAAGAATCATAGCGACGATAAGACCGGCGATAGTGGTGATAAGGGCGACCTTCATACCTCCAGCGACGATGTTCGGGGAGATGTCACCAGCTTTCTCGATAGCGTCGAATGCCTGAACCATACCGATAACCGTTCCGAGGAATCCCAGAGACGGGGCAACGGCGATGAAGAGGCCGATCCAAGAGAGGTTGTTTTCCATGAGGGACATCTGGACTGAGCCGTAGGAAACGACAGTCTTCTCGACGGTGTCGATACCCTGGTCGTACCTGAGGAGGCCCTGATAGAAGATGCTGGCTACAGGACCACGGGTGTTACGGCATACTTCCTTAGCTTTCTCGATTCCGCCTTCGTCAAGAGCTTTCTCGATCTCAGCGAGGAGCTTCTTGGTGTTGGTCTTGGACAGAGAGAGATAGATGATCCTCTCAATAGCAAGTGCGAGACCGAAGATCAAGCAGAGAATGATGATCGACATGAAGCCGGCACCACCCTGGATGAAGTAGGACTTGATCTGCTGGTGCAGGGGGACCTCTTCGCCTGTTCCTTTGAGGAGGTCAGCGCCTGACATCTGAGCGACTTGCTCAGTGGCGGGAGCGGAAGCAGCGCCATCCTGTGCGGCCGCAATGCTAGCAGATACGGCCATTACACCGATTACTGCCAAAAACATGAAAAACTTTTTCATAATTTTTTTGTTGTTGTTTTAATTGATAAGGTATTAAAAAGTTAAATGTTCTATTCAGTCTCCAGTTGCTGTATGGTTACTTAAAAACGCTGCAATTTAGAAAAATATTTTCAAAAATCAATGGGTTTTATACGTCAATTTCACCTCGCAGATTTTCGAGCATATGCTTCTTGACCCATTCGTTGTCCCCGCTCATGCCCATCAGGTGGAAGAGTTTCCCCAGTGCGCTCTCTGTAGTCGAGTCGAAACCTGACAGCACCCCGGCTTCGCGAAGCGCCCTTCCAGTAGCGTACAGGCCCATATCCACGCTTCCCCATATGCACTGGCTCACATTTACGAGGATCTTGCCTTCGGCGGCCGCTTCCCTTACCAGGTCGATGAACCACCCTCTTGAGGGGGCGTTCCCGGAACCGAAAGTTTCCATGATGACAGCCCTTGTGTCCGAACCCAGCAGGATGTCCCGGACGGTCTGCGGCGTGATCCCGGGGTGGACTTTGAGGATTGACACCCTTGTGTCTAATTCCGTGTCCCATGAAGGGGTCTCTTCCCATGAGAGGGGGTAGCGTACCAGGGAGTTGCTGTATCTGATGTTGATCCCGGCTTCGGCAAGGGGCGGGTAATTCGGGGACCGGAATGCGGAAAAGCCTTCGGAATTGACCTTCGTCGTGCGGTTCCCCCTCATCAGCTTCTCGTTGAAATAGATGCAGACTTCAGGAACCAGGGCATGCCCGGAAGGATCTTTGGCGGCAGCGATTTCTACCGCCGAGACCAGGTTCTCCTTCCCGTCGGTCCTTGGGATTCCTACCGGGAGCTGGCTTCCGGTGAAAATCACCGGCTTGGTGAGCCCGCGGACCATGAAACTGAGGACGGAAGCGGAATAGGACATAGTGTCCGTGCCGTGCAGAATCACGAAGCCGTCATATGCTTCGTAATTATCCCGGATCGTGCGGGCGAGCATCTGCCAGAATGAAGGTTCTACGTCGGAGGAGTCTATCAGCGGGTCGAAAGTGATGCTGTCAGTCTTTCCGGCGAACTTCCTCAGCTCAGGGACCTCTTCAGTTATCTGGCTGAAATCGAAAGGCTTCAGCGTCTGGTCGGAAGGATCGACCTTCATTCCGATGGTCCCTCCGGTGTAGATCAGCAGGATGGATGGCCTGCCTTTCAGCGGTGATGTGCTCATATGCCGAATATTCTTCTGGCGCTTGCCGTGGTGACGGAAGCGACTTCTTCAATGCTTACTTCTTTCTGTGCCGCGACCTTCGCCGCGATGATCGGGATCCGGGAATTTTCGTTCCTCGTCCCGCGGAACGGAGTGGGGGAAAGACACGGAGAATCAGTCTCGAGGACTATCCTGTCCAGGGGGATATGCTTTATCTCTTCCGCTATCGAAGCATTCTTGAACGTGACTACCCCTCCGATTCCCACGTACCAGTCTCCGGTCCTTGCTACCCTCTCATAGAACTCGTGGCTGGAGGAAAATGCGTGGAGGATACCGCGCAGGTGCAATGCCTTGGAATCCTCGATTATACTGAGGAAATCCTCCGTGGCGTCCCTCAGGTGGATGCTGACCGGAAGGTCCAGTCCGGAGGCCAGTTCCAATTGGGTGCGAAGGGCCTCCTTCTGCTCCTCGGCGAATTCCTTTGTCTCATGGTAGTCGAGCCCGATCTCGCCGATGGCCACTATCCCGCGGTCCTTCCACTTCAGCATGCTGTCGATCTCGTCCCTCCAGCCAGAATCTACTGAACAGGGATAGAGTCCCAGCATAGGATAGAGGACACCTGGGTGGCGTCCGACCAGTTCGAACATCGCCTCCCTCTCTGAAGAATCTATGTCTGCCTGGATGAGGACCGAGACTCCGGCTTCGACTGCCCTCTGGATGACTTCATCCTCTTCGCCTTTGAAGGCCGGATCCGAATTGTGGGAGTGAGTATCGATGAATTCCATATGCAGTCGTATAATCTTGCAAATTTACGTATTTTTCAGATTAATGGAACATCTGTGGAGCAGGTCCATGTCGATTATTCCAGCCATCCTCAGGATACCGGTCAGGGAAGACACCAGGGCATATTCCATCCCGGTCCTTTCACAGATCTCCTGGACGGAGATCCCGCGGTTCGAACGTATGCATGAAGCGATCTTTTTCATATGTGCGATCTTGTCAACCGGCCTCAAAGCCTCCGGCAGGGAGTCGATACATGTCTCTATGTCAGTTGCTTCCGTCAGGGTAGCTTTCCCCAGTCCGATGCTCTTGACGAAGTCCGGGAACTCTACCAGAGCCTCTGCCGTCTTCTGCCGGATAAGCACGTTGCACCCTTGCGAATGCACGTCATCAATCCTTCCGGGGAGGGCGAAAACGTCCCTGTCATATGACCAGGCGAGCCTTGCAGTCATCATCCCTCCGCCCTTTATTTTCGATTCTATAAGGACGGTGCATCGGCTAAGGCCGGCGATTATCCTGTTCCTCCTGAGGAAATGGGGTCTGAGCGGGGGAGTGTCAGTAGGGTAGTCGGTGATAAGGGCACTTCCGGGTGCTGAGACTATCCTGTCGGCTATGTAGGTGTGCTGTGACGGGTAAACCATGTCGATTCCGGTCGGGATCACTGCGATCGTGGGAAGGCCGCAGGACAGTGCGGCCGAGTGTGCCGTCACGTCCACTCCGAGCGCCAGACCGCTTACGATGGCGGGAGGAGAAGAAGACTTAGACAGGGCCTGTACCGTCCTGATACACATTTCTTTCCCATATGGGGTCTGGTCCCTCGTCCCGACAATTGAGATGAATGGCCCTTCTCCGAACACCTTTTCCGGCGGGTCGGTCCCTTTGAAATACAGGCCTACCGGCGGGTCGGGGCAGGATTTCAGTGCCTGGGGGTAGGAAGGGTCGTCAATGGTGATGAACCGGGCCCCGTACCGGCGGATCTTTTCCAGTTCATCAGCCGCCTTGTCCAGGGCTGAGGGCCTGATCATGTCAGCATCGGTATTATATGGGCCGAAAATATCCCTGAGGGCCTCCCTGTCGAGTCCGAAGACCGCCGAGGCGCTGCCGAGGGTCCGCATAAGGGACAACGGGATCTGTGGCTTGAAGCCGAAAATGGTGTTAAGTGCGCATACGCATATGCGTTCGTCGAGTCCGGTCATATCTTTCCAGATTATTATTTCGCATATGCTAAAATATGGAAAAGGCCCTGTCCCCGGAATGATGGGAACAAGGCCTTCACCACAAATTTACCTTTCTTATGAAAGATGTATCTTCCTTTGCTCCGTGCGTCAGATGATCAGCATCGCGTCGCCGTAGGGACCGAACCTGTAGTCCTGCTCCAGTGCGACGGAATAGGCGTTCATCACGTTCTTGAAACCGCCGAATGCGGTAACGCACATCAGCATTGTAGACTGCGGCAGGTGGAAGTTGGACACCAGCGCGTCGGCGATCATGAAGTCATATGGCGGGAAGATGAACTTGTTGGTCCACCCGTCATATGCGTTGATCTCCCGGTTTGTGGTTACATATGTCTCAAGTCCGCGCGCGACGGTAACTCCGACGGCGAGGACCTTATGCCCATTCGCCTTGGTGGCATTTACTTTCTTCGCGGTCTCCGGTGAGATGATAAGCCTCTCGGAATCCATGCGGTGCTTCGACAGGTCCTCCACGTCCACTCCGCGGAAGAGGCCGATGCCCATATGTTCCGTGATGAATACTTTGTCGATGTCCTTGAGGATCATCCTGTTGAAGAGCTCGCGGCTGAAATGTAGGCCTGCTGCAGGGGCCGCAACCGCTCCTTCGCTGGAAGCGAAGATAGTCTGGTAGTTTACCGCATCCTCCTCATTGACAGAAGGCTTAACCCATTCGGGGACAGGCGTTTCTCCGAGAGAGAAAAGGGTCTGCTTGAACTCCTCGTACGGGCCGTCGTAAAGGAACCTGAGGGTGCGTCCGCGGGAAGTGGTGTTGTCAATCACTTCGGCCACGAGACTCTCGTCTTCGCCGAAATACAGTTTGTTCCCGATGCGGATCTTGCGGGCGGGTTCTACGATTACATCCCAGAGCCTCTGCTCCTGGTTGAGTTCCCTCAGAAGGAAGACCATTATGTCGGCTCCTGTCTTCTCTTTCTTTCCGAAAAGCCTTGCGGGGAAGACCTTGGTGTCGTTGAGGACGAAGGTGTCTCCCTTTCCGAAATAATTGATAATGTCTTTGAAAAGTTTGTGTTCGATGTCGCCGGTGTCCTTGTGGACTACCATCATCTTGCATTCATCCCTCCAACGTGTGGGCTCCTGAGCCAGGCGTTCCTTGGGCAGGTCGAATTGGAATTGAGATAGTTTCATGTGTAACAAAAAAACCTGTAGGAATTATAATACGGTGAAACTATTGAAAAAGTTTCACTTCGGACAGGTTTTTTACACTTTTGCTTCACGGAATACTTCCTGGATAGAAGGATAGGTGTTTTTCAGGTATGGAGGAAGGCTTCCCTTGGCGACCCAGGCGGCTTTGCTGATGTCTTCTTCCCTCTGCGGCGTGAGGTCGACCGGGTTGGTGTAGAGCATGTTGTACCACCAGGTGTGCTTGAGGTGCCACACATTGTCCCTCCAGTAGCAGTGGTCCGTCACGCATATGCGGTTTTCCAGCTCGAGGGCTTTGACCCCTGTCTCCTCCTGGACCTCCCTTATCGCGGTCAGACGGATGTCTTCTCCTTTTTCCTGGTGCCCTTTGGGCAGGTCCCAGCACCCGTAGCGGCGTATGAGGAGATAGTCACCGCGCCTGTTGCGGACCAGCCCGCCGGCGGCATTTACCTCCTTGAACTCGGCGCAGAGCCGTTCATATGTCTTCTCGCTGTCTTCGGACGGGATGTAGATCCTGCGAAGGGTGTCTGACAGTTCGAACATTCCTATAAGGGAATGCAGGTCCACTTTCTCGCCGACGTGGAACTGGATCGCGTTGGGGTCGGAAAGTGCCTGGTCGTCCGACTGGCAGATGATGATCGCCCTCTGTTCGAAATAAATCCTGTGCATGAAAATTGCTATCTTTGCAAAGTTAGCATTATTATCCAAGAATTCATCCGGCAATGACTGAAATACATTCAAAACACGCTGTCGTGTCCAAGGCTCCGGCGGAGCTCTACATGGTGTTCACTGACTTGCGCAATCTCATCCAGTTCCTTCCTGAAGACAAGAAGGAGGATGTGACTGCGGATTATGATTCCATATCCGCCCGGATCCAGGGCTTCACCATAGGGATCAAAGTCCTGGAAAGGACACCATATTCCAAGATACTCTACGGGGACAGCGGTGCTCCTTTCAAGTTCAGCGCCTCCCTTTATTTCGACCTTGTCCAGGGAGAGACTTACAAGACAGACTTCCACATCGATTTCTCGGCTGAGCTGAGCGTGATGATGAAGATGCTTCTGGGGTCCAAGCTGAAGGACGCCATGGACAAACTGGTGGACACCCTTGCTGCCGCTTCAGAAGGCCGTATGCCGGAAGGATTTGATCCTAAGGATCTTGACGAAATCAGGAAAAAGTACAACATATGACCTCTCTTCCCTCCGGCTTCAGGGATATGCTAGTTGACGTCATCGGTGCCGACGGTGCCGCGACGGTGGAAGATGCGCTAGGGGCGCCAGCCTCGGTTTCGGTGCGCCTGAATCCGCTGAAGGTCCCTTCGGCGGATCCGTTCCCGGATTCCACTGCTGTGCCTTGGAGCAAGTACGGAAGGCTTCTTCCGGAAAGGCCCGTCTTTACACTTGACCCCCTGATGCATGCCGGTGCATATTACGTTCAGGATTCCTCTGCAATGTTCCCCGGATGGGCATTCAGGCAAGTCCTGCCCGCCCTTCTGGCGGATGCCGGAGACAGGCCCTTGAGGGTGCTGGACCTATGTGCTGCACCGGGCGGAAAGACTACGGATCTGGCCGCCTCACTCCGAGAAGCCTGCGGGGACCGTTTCCTCCTGGTCGCCAACGAAGTCGTTTCCCAACGGGCCGGAGTACTAGCCGACAATGTAGCCATATGGGGGGATCCGAATGTGGTGGTGACGAGCGTGGATCCCGGGGCCTTTGCTTCCCTGCCCGGTTTCTTCGATGCGGTAATTGCCGACGTCCCATGCTCAGGTGAGGGCATGTTCCGGAAGGATGCCAAGGCGGTGAGGGACTGGTCTCCCGCTACGGTGGACCTGTGCTGTTCCCGCCAGAGACGCATAGTGTCGGATGTGTGGCCTGCTCTCAGGGGCGGGGGAGCATTCATATACTCTACCTGTACTTTCAACCGCAGCGAAGATGACGGCAACGCCGAGTGGTTCATGGAGAACCTCGGCGCATCCAGGATAGAACTCCAATCCGGTTTCGATGGCATAATACTGACCGGATGCGGTTCTCTGCTGGCTCCGGGCTTCGTTCCCGGGGAGGGACAATGGTGCTGCGCCATGCTCAAGACCGGCTCATCACAGAATGCATATGCTGTCAAGCCTCCTAAGAGATCGAGGGACGCGGCCTGGGCATATGCCGATATGCTGGACCGTCCGGCTACCGTGATGCGCCGGGGCGCGGATTTGCTAGTCGCGGTTCCTGACAGTATTGCGGCGGAGGCTGCGGCTCTCGAGGCGCTGCATCCGGTCCAGACAGGAGTCTCTCTGGGCTCCCTGAAAGGCGGGGCCCTTGTGCCTTCGGAAGACCTCATCCTGAACCATATGCTCCGCGATGGTGTTTTTCCATGCGTGGAGACTGATCGTGGCACTGCTCTTGCATATCTGCACCGCGATTCTTTCCGGCTTCCGGACGCCCCCCGCGGGTTGATAACCCTCTCCTTTTCGGGTCTGCGCTATGGTGTCGTGAAGAACCTGGGAAGCAGGTGCAACAACCTCCGTCCGTTGCACAGGAGGGTCCTTATGGATGTAAACATATGAATATGAACAGAATCTATAGTTTTTTCGCGTGCTGTGCCCTTTTGCTGTGCTCAGTCGCGTCTTTCGCTCAATCGACTAAGGAAGAATATGCTGACCGTTACAACCTCCTCGTGAAGAACCTGGGGGAGACGGGGGTCGGAATCGAGACGCTTCTGGACAACTGGAAGGCTGCTTATCCCGATGACACGGACATGCTGGTCGCGAGTTTCCGTTATTACCTGGCCAAGTCCCAGAAACAGGAAGTCGTCCGCAAGGATGTCTCCCGCTATCTCGGGATGAAACCCATCCTGTCCCTGAAGGATTCCCTCGGGAAGGATGTGTGGTTCTACCAGGAGACTTTCTTTGATGATGAACTCTTCGGAAATGCGACGAAGTCGATAGACAGGGCGATTGCCCTGAACCCGGACCGGCTCGATATGCGCTTTTCCAAGATTTCTTCTGAGCTGGCATATGAGAAAGACAGCCCGGACATGGCGTGCCAGGACCTTAAGTCCCTGATAACGTACAATTACACCGAGAAGCCGACCTGGGCGTATAAAGGCGTCGAGAAAGTAGATGACGAGTTTTTCTGTGCCGGCGTTCAGGAGTATTGCGTAGCCCTGTTCCAGCGCGGCGGACAGAAGTGCTTCGATGCGTTCAAATCCATTTCCGAACTTATGCTTCAGTACAGGCCTGATGAGCACCTCTTCCTGTCTAACATGGGTTCCTACTATCTGGTCTCAGCTCAGGATCCGAAGACCGCCCTGAAGTATTACACGAAGGTCCTGAAGCAGGATCCGAACGATTACACTGCTATCAAGAACTGCGTCCTGATGGCCAGGAATGAGAACAATGTCAAGATGGAGAAGAAGTATCTGGCGCAGCTGATAAAGGTTACTGAATCCGAATCGGAGAAACTGGCTTCCCAGACCAGGCTGGACCAGCTGAACGGTAAAAAATAATTCGGTTTTTCGTTGTATTATCTTAAGATAATTGGTAATTTTGCAGCGATATAGCGACAGTTAATAACAATAACCATATTTAGTCACATGAACAAGAAATTCTACGTAGTTCCTCAGGTCAAATATGCTGACCTGATGGTTGAGAGTAATTTCGTCCAGAGTGTCGGCGGTCAGAAGATCGACGACTGGATTGAGGACGATGATCCTATTAACGTTTAATCCACAGTAGCCATGAAAAAGTCAATATTCCTTTCCATTGCAGCTGCTGTGCTCGTTTTCGCAGGCTGCGCCAAAGAAGAGTCATCACCCATCGCAAAGAAGGGTACATTCTCTATTTTCGCTTCTGCTCCTGACACCAAGATCGTAAATGACGGCCTGACTTCAACCTGGTCGCCGAATGATGCCATCAATCTTTTCCATGAGAACCCTTCCGCCGCTGGAACATTTGTTTCTGACGGGAAGTTTACTACGACCGGCGACGGTTTCTTTACCGGTGAGCTCGGCGGGGAACTTGAAGAAGGTGTTTCTTACAACTGGTATGCTATCTATCCGTATAACAGCAACATCAAGGATCCGGCGGGAACAACCTCCAGCGGGTACATTACCGTCGGTAGCAGCAAGGCAGGGTTCCAGACTCAGAAGGGCAATGATGACATGGCTCATCTTGGAAGTACCTACCTTCCTGTTTACGGCAAGACTTCCGCTGCGGCAGGCACAACTCCTGAAATGGCTATGCACCGTCTGACTTCCGTGGTTGCCATGAACGTCACCAACGGAACTTCCGATCCCCTGACGGTGTCTGAGGTTACATTCACCGTTGCCGGACAGGATATCGTCGGCACGTATTACATCAATATCACCGGAGAGACTCCGGCTTACACCGGAAGCGGTGAAAACTATGTCGGCGGTACGGCAAGGCTTACAGTCAAGGATGGCGAGGCAATCGCCCCCGGCTCTTCCGCGAAATTCTATTTCGCTATCAAGCCCGTTTCGGTTACTCAGAAAACTCCTCTCACCATTACCGTTACCGATGCCAACGGCCAGTCCTTCATCAAGGATAACATCACTGTCGATGCCGAGTTCAAAGCCGGCTCCATCAAGACCGTCAATGTGACTGTAGATGGATTCAGTACCGAAAAGGGCACTACTGCTGACAATCCGTTCACTGTGGCCGAGGCTGTTGCGCTCTATGAAGGCACTCTGCCGACCAATGTGGTTTTCGTAAAGGGTATTATTTCGAAGATTGATGAGATCAGCACCCAGCATGGCAATGCAACTTATTACATTTCCGATGACGGCACTACAGCTGGCCAGTTCGAAATTTTCAGGGGTAAGTACCTGGGAGGCGCCAACTTCACTTCGACAGACCAGATCGGTGTTGGTGATGAGGTTATCGTAAAGGGGAACTTGGTTCTCTACAATACGACGAAGGAAATGGGTCAGAACAATGAGATCGTCTCATTGAAGAGGGTCCCGTTCTTTACTGTTAATCCTGAGGCCCTGTCAGTCGTAGCAGCAGGAGGAAGCACTTCATTTAAGATTTCCTGCCTTGATGACCAGGAGTGGGAAGCCATCCCCCAGCAGTCATGGGTTACCTGTGAGCCTGAATCTGGTAAAGGTCCTGCTACAGTGACTGTGACCGTTGCCGCAAATACAAGTGAAAGTTCGAGGGATTGTGACATTGACATTGAAGTTGGTTCAGGTCTTGACAAGACTGTTTCCCTTACCCAGGATGGTGCTATTCCGGAGGAAGACAAGTGCAAGACACTTGCTGAAATCACCGCTGTGATTACAAGTACGGACAGGAATAATCCTAGTGCGTATGCCGCTAAGCTTACAACTCCGGCCGTTGTTTCATATGTTAACGGCTCGAATGTCTTCATGCAGGATGCTTCTGGTGGACTGCTGCTTTACAAGAGCGGCACTGGTCTTAAGGCTGGCGACACCGTAGGAGGAGAATTCTCCGGAACTGGTTATCTCTATAGTGCTCTTCCTGAAATTACGTCATTTGATGGCGCT
>JAEEGL011735767.1_pt1 | contig 22655 bp, 15 predicted proteins | sample 9134231 | NCBI WGS metagenome assembly JAEEGL01 (sample SAMN16246548, study PRJNA631951) | gut metagenome | biome: gut microbiome; feature: rumen; material: fiber-attached | host: Bos | place: Iran: Karaj | collected 2018-10 | reverse complement strand
CTATAAAAATTTCTATTACAATATAAATCAAAATTATATGCCCAATTATCAATTGAAGTGTTTGGATATTTTTTTATTTCATAAATTGATGAATCACATATTGAAGAATTATATTCTTTAATAGTAAAATTTTGTGTAGAATTAACTGGACGAATTAAAAAATCTGGATATTTTGTTAAATATGATATTTGAAGAGTATAAATTGTTGCTAAAGGTGAACAACATAAAACAATTATAATAATTATTCTTTGATATTTATCATTAGAACCAACTGATTCTAAAATCTCATCCATTAATAATTACTTATATTAATTTTATTAAAAAATATTTTTTTTCTTAATTTTATTTTAATTATTATATTTATAAAATAAAATTAAAAAATATATTTTAATTAAAAATTAAATAATTATTAAATTTCATTTAATATTTAAATACAAAAAAAATTTAAAGCTTTATTTAAAAAAAATGTCAGATTCATCAAATAAAAATGAAAAAAAAGAAGAAACTAAAAATAAAGAAGAACTAGAAATAAATCCAAATTTATACTTAGAAGATGATTTATACGAAAAAGCATTTAATCCAGAAGTGACATTAAAATTTCCAAAAGTAACAAAAACAAAAATAGAAGAAGGAGAAAATTTAATAGGATCAAAAATAGAATTAAATGACCAAACAGCAATAATAAAATATGTAGGTCCCTTAATGCATAAAAAAGAAATAAATAAAGATGATATTTGGATTGGAGTAGAATGGGATGATAAAACAAGAGGAAAACATAATGGAACTGTTGAAGGATATGAATATTTTAAAACAAATAATAATTTAAATTCTGGTTCTTTAATAAGAATTTCAAAACCAAATTTTGGACAAAATTTTATTGATGCTTTAAATTATAAATATAATTTTTATGGTTCTCAAGGAAATGATTTTAATAAATTTGTTGATCAAGGTTTAGAAATGGATAATTTTATTCAAGCAAATAAAAAAATTATTAATATTGAATTAGTTGGTAAAGACAAAGCAGTAAAGGAATTTTCTGAATTTAAAAGAATGATTTGTATTGATTTAACTAATTCATATGTTAGAGATTTAGGTAATAATTTATCTGATATAATTCCAAGAGTTCAAGAATTACAATTAACTAAAACTTTATTAACTAAATGGACTGAAATTTTAAATTTATTAACACTTCTTCCGAGATTAACTATGTTAAATTTTTCTGAAAATTTATTAGAATTTGATGATAAATTTGATGAGGAAATAAAGAAATTTTCATCTGGGGAAAAAAAATTACGTTTAAATAGTTTAGTTCTTAATAAATGTGGTTTAGAATTATATTCTCTTATTAAATTATGCCCTTTATTTATTAATCTTGAAAGTTTATATTTAATGGGTAATTTAATTAATAATGAAATATATGAAAAATCAGAACATAAAGAATTTATTGATAAAAATATTGAAGAAATACATAAAAATATTCCTAAATTAAAATTTTTATCATTAGAAAAAAATAGAATACAACAATTTTTTTTTGGATATAAAATTTTTAAATCACCAGTTTTAAAATATATAAATTTAAATCAAAATTTAATACAAAAAATATTCACAAAAGAAGAATGGGAAACAAAATTAATTGATGATTTCAAATCAACTATAACTCATATTTCAGTTGATTATAATATGTTTCCTGAAAAAGATTTTAATCAAATAATGATTGATATAGAAAAATTAAGTTTGAAAAATATTGATATTTTAAATAATATGTTAGTTGATAAAAATGGACAAGAAACAGCAAAAATAGAATTAATAGGAAGAAATCCTAATTTATCAGTTCTTAATAAATCAATAGTTACTAAAATTTTAAGAAGAGATTATGAAAAATTTTATTTGAAAAAATCTGTTGAATCATATTTTAAAATGTTTTTAAATAAAAATGAAAAAATAGATGAATCTAATTTTAATATCAAAGAATTTGAACAATATATGAAAGAAAATCATAGTCAATATTTTGTATTAAGAAAAAGATATTTTGATCCAATTGATGACTTTATAAATTTAACTAAAGTAAGTACAAATACAATTAAGGGAAATTTAATTGAAGTTAATTTAGTTTATAATGATCAAATAAAGAAAAAAAAATTCCCTAAAACAACAACTTTGTCAAACTTAAGAAATTTATGTACTAAATTATTTAAAATGGAAAAAGATGATTTTTCTTATTATATAAAAAATGGAAATGAAGATGAAAGTATAATTGAAGATGAAACTTTGTCTCTTTTATCCTTAAATTTACCAGAAAATCATAAAATAATTTTAAAATAAAAAATTCTTATTATTAATTAATTTAAATAATTAAAAATTGGAAAATTATTTATCTAAAATGAGTAAAGGAAAAAAAATATTCAAAAAAAAACCTATTAAAATTACTTTTGATGAAAAAGATAGGGAAACATTTTTAAGAAATCAAGGAAAAAAACATTCAAAAAAAGAAAGAAGGAAATATTTAAATGATTTAAAAACAAAAAAAAAAAGAACAGAAAAAATTGAACAGAATAAAATAATAAAAGAAAAAATTGAACAGAGATATGAAGAATTAATAAATATGAAAAAAGAAATTAATAAATATGCAAATTTAGATGATGAAGAAGAAGAAGATGAATAATAATTAAATAAATTTTTCATTAAAAGCTCTAATTTAAATATTTTTTTTTATGATTCCATAGATTAAATAATTAATGAGTTTTAAATAATTAAATTAATAATTTATAATTTTTAATTTACCTAAATAAAACTTAAATTATTGATTTACTTTTTAAAAATTGAAAAATATTATTCATTCATATAATAATTTATTTTTCAACATATTTTTGTCTTATTGTCATTATTTATTAAATTTGAATATTAATTAGAATGATAATAATAATAGAATGAAACTTTTTTTTAATTCCTTATAATTAACCTAAATATTCTTTTTAATAATAATTTCTTGTTTTTTAAATTTGAATTTATTTAATGTCGGAACAAAAATGTATGAATGCTTTTAATGACTATTATTTTGAAAGTTTTAATAAAATGTCAAACGATGCAAGAAATAGAAATTTAAAAAATTTATTTATAATATATAAAAAGGTAGCAATAAGTATTCAAAAATATCCTTTTCCTATTTTAACAAGTTCTCAAGCAATGAGTTTAGAAGGAATAGGTGAAAATTTATCACTTAAATTTGAAAAATTAATTAAAAGTTATAAAGAAAAAATAAAAAATGAAAATATAGATTATTTAACTCTTGCATATCAAATAAAGCCAAATATTATTTTAAAAACAAAAACAAAATCTAAAAAATTAAATCAAATAAAAAGTAAAAAAGAATTATTAAAAAGTCAATTAAGTTCAGATGAAGAGAATTTAAAAATAGGAAATAAAATAAAATATAAAAAAAATTTAATAAATATTCAATCATATTCTTCTCAATGGACAAGTGCAATAAGTGCATATATTTTATTCCATCAAAATGATAATATTGAATTAAATATTGAAGATATTTTTTCAATGTCATTAACATTAAAAGAACAATTAAGTAAAATAAATATTAATTTAGAATATACAAATGAAAAAAATGATTTTATTCAATTAAAAAATTTAGGTTTAATTGATGAAATACATGGAAAAAAAATAAAAATAAATGAATATTTAATTAGATTTGGAAGTATTGAATTAAGAAAAGAAGGAATTAATATAATAAAAGAAGATAATGGTGAAATTGATTTTAATGCTTATGAAAAAGAAAAAATAATAGAAAAAAAGCCAAATAGTCAAAGTGAAATTGTTAAAAAATATAAATCATTTGTTGAGAAAAATCAATCAAAAGATATTACAGATAATATAATATTAATAATAGATTTAAGGGAAAAAGGTTCAAATAATGAAATATTTAAAGATGAAATTTTAAATTTAATAAATGATAAAAATAATATAAAAGTAGAAGAAAGAAATTTATCTTTAGGTGATTTTCTTTGGATTTATAAAGATTCAAAAGATAATGAAGATTACATAATTGATTATTTAATAGAAAGAAAAACATTAAATGATTTAGCAATATCTATAATTGATGGAAGATATACAGAACAAAAATATAGAATGAAAAATTCTTCTTTTAAAAATATTTCATATTTATTTGAAGGACAAGATTTATCAATAAATTCAATTGGAAATTTAAATAAAAATGCAATTAATACTGCAATTTACCATACATTAAATATACATGATTTAAATATTATTAAATCAAATTCAACAATGGAATCTATTCAAATTTTAATTGATTTAGATAGAAAAATAAAAAAATCATTTAAATTTTTACTTGATAAAGATGGAAATAAAATTACATATAATCAATATATGAAATTATATGCAAAAACTAAAAATTCAAATGCTGAATCAGTATTTTTAAGACAATTAAGAACTTTTGATAAATGTGGGGCAAAAGGAGTTGAATTAATTAATAAATGCTTTCATGTTCCTTTAAATTTATATAATATTATTCAAAGATGTAAAAAAGAAAAAATTGAAAAAGAAAAAATGAAAAATTTTATAAGTGTTGCTAATTATTTATTTGAAGAAGGAAAAGATATTAATGAAGAAAATCTTATTTTTTATTTAAAAAATAAAAAAAATTTTTCAAAGATTAAAAAAGGAATTAAAAGTGTTAAAAAAGTAAGAAAAGATGCAATTGAAAATATAATTAAGTTCTTTGGTTATGATTTATCAGATGATAGTGATAGTGATAATGATAATGATAATGAAAATTAATTAATTATTTATTTAAATATTAATTATCTCAATTAATAAATTTAATTATAATTTTTAGTATCACTATTAGTAATATCAATATCAATATTTAAATTATCATCAATATTCTTTAAATCTTTTCCCTTATCATTTTCTTCATTTTTAACTTTAATTTCATTTATATTTTTATTATTTAATTTAATAATTTCATCATTATTTATAGATAAATTTGAAACAGGAAGAATATTTAATGATTTCATAATATAACTATCAATATTAGAGATAAATTTCAAATTATTTGAATTTTCTATTGTTGAAACTGTATCATCAGTTAACGATTGTAAAGTATACATTTTTGGATATTTACACATTAAAAATCCATAATAAAAACTTATTATTAATTCAAGTTTAAATTCACTTCCATTTACAAATAAAAACCAAAAAAAATAAATAATAACTAATAATCTATCATTTAATTCTTTTCCAGGAAAAACATAAATTTTTTTAGTGTTAGTTAATAGTAAATGTTTAACAAGAAAAGCAATTCCTAAAAATGGAAGAGATTTAATTTGATAACTTTGAACAATAGGGAATATAATAGATATTATAATATATAAAATTCCCATTACAATTTGTATTATAATTAAATTCATTGTTATTAAAATAGCAAATTTAAAAGTTCCTTCTTTATTTTCCCAATAATTAAAAATTGTAAATATTATAAATATATTAAATAATAATTCAAATAAATTTTCAGTAATAAAAAATCCTGTAATAATTCTAAATAATTCAAAATAATATAAAGTAAACATTGGTATATTTCCAAAAATTAAATTATAATTTTTATTAATAAATGAAATTAAATAACAGTAAATTAAAATGAATATAATTCCTTTTGAATAAATACCAAACTTCATTTTTCCATTTGAAAAATTTTCATTATTCATTTTTAATTTTTTTATTATTAATAAATAATTAAATTGTATAATGTCAATTTCAAAATATATTGAAAATATATATGGTTTTAATCCAAATAAAATGTGTTATGATATTAGTTTTGAAAATGATAAATTTTGTTATGTTTCAGAAAATTTAATAATACTTAAATTTTTTTTTGAATCTGATAAAAATTTTTATAGTTTAAGTACTGGAAATAATATAAGAACAATAAAATTTATTAAAAGAGGAAAATTTATAATAACTATAGAAATAAATGAAAAAGAAAAAAAATTACTAATTGTTATTTATGATATTCAAAATAATATAAATTTATATCAAGAATTTAATATTGATATAAAAAAATATTACACCACAAAAATAAAAAAAGTATTTTTAGATTTGAATAATAAATTAGATTTTATAATAACATTATTAAATGAAAATAATGATTTGATTCTTTTTAAAGGAAAATTAGGAAAAGATAATTTAAATATTTCTTGTAATTATTTTTGTAAAATTAATGGATTAAATATTTCAATAAAATCATTATATTATATTTTTGAATATAATTGGTTAATTTGTTCAAGTAAAGAAAAAATATTTTCAATAAGAATTTTATCAGAAAATAATAATAACAAGAGATATAGTTTTCAAATTCTTAATCAAATTAAAATTGATCCATTTAATTATATTCCTAAATCAATGAAAATAAGTAATGTTAATTCTCAATATAATAATTCAATAAATGAAATTGATAATTCAATAAAAATATTAATTTTATCAACAAATGGTAAATGTAATATTTATTCAAAAGAATTAATATTAATAAAAGAAATTTCTTTAAATACAATTGAAAATGATATAGATTTAGAAGATGATGAAGAAGATTATGATTATATTTACAATTTTACTTATTTATCAATTTCTGATACAGTTATAATTTTAGGAAGTAATAATGGTTTAATTAATATTTATGACTTAGTTTCATATAATAAAAAATACTCTATTAATATTTCAGAAATAAATCAAAATATAATAATGAGTTCTTTTTCATTTGTTTATATAAATGAAAAAAATGATATATTATATCTAATTTTATTAAATGGAGAAACTTTTTATGGTAATTTATCATCAATTTTATATAAAAAACAAGATTCATTAAAACCAATTCCTTATGGACATCAAAATAAAATTATTTCTTTAGAATTATCATTATATGAAAATGAAAATAATAATATTGCATTTTATACAATTAGTGAAAATGGTCTATTGATTAAATCATATTTTGATGGAATGAAATTTAATAATATAAGTGTTAATTATAAAGAAATTAATTTTACAACAAGTAAAATAAATCCTAAATATAATAATTTATTATATGTTGGTGATGATATGGGAAATTTATATATTTTTGATATTAATGATAATAAATTTTCACTTTTAAATAAAGATAAAATTGCAAATTTTAAAATTGATTCAATTTCTTTTAATTATACTATAAATAATAATTATTTTTGTATTGGATTTGATTCTGGAATGCTTAGAATGTATAATATTGATTTACAAAACTATAAATGTGATTTTGTTTTAAAAATTTGTGATGACTTTAAACAAAATATATATAATAATAATAAAATAAATTCTTTTTCTTATTTTTATGAAGATATTAATGATAATAGAATTTGTTATTTATCAAATCAAAATTCTATAACAATTGGTAATTTAAATTCAATAAATAAGAATTTGATATTAGTGAATGAAAAAAATATTTTTTATGATGTAAATAAATATGGTTATATTTTAGATATTAAAATACATCCTTCTAAAAAATATATTTTTATCTTATTATCAAGTAATCAAATTGATATTAAAGATTTAGAAGATATAAATATTGGAATAGGAGTTATTGATTTTATTCAATTCCCAAATACATATAGAATTAATTTTGATATAACAGGTGAATTAATGTTATTTAGTAATAAAAATAATTGTTATATGTATTTTTTAAGGAAAAATCAAATTTGTAAACAAATAAATCAAATTTTTGATATTACATTTTTTAATATTACAAATGATGGTAGATATATTATTTTATGTGGGAGTAATGGCTTAATTTGTATTTTATTTAATTTTAGTGATATAAAAACACTAATTTATAATTATAAAGATGCTGAAATTAAGTTTGGTATTAAAAAAGTTAAAGAAATGTTTTATTTATTATTAAATGATAATATTCTTAAAGAAAGAATTATTATTAAAAAAGTAAATAAAAATGATAAAAATAAATCAAAAAATTCAAAAGAATTAAATCAAAATTATATTCCTTCATATACAAATAATTTAAGTTATTTTTCAAATAATAATACCCTTCAAAAAATAAATTTAATGAATAATTTCAATAATGTTCAAATCAATTCTAATCAAAGAAATAGGAATTCTTTATTATCAAATCAATCAAAAACTCAAAGATTAACATCTAATTATCTAAGTTCTAATAATATTAATTTATATAATAATTTAATAAGTACAGAATATGATTCAACTAATTTTTTTAATAAAATAATTGAAGATAAAATACCAAAATCAAATTTAAATAGTGTTAATAAAGGTTTATCTCTTTTTCAATTTGACAAAAATCCAACAATTCAAAAAGTTGATAGAAATTATTATATGAATTTAAAAAGTATGCATTATCCAAATTTTAATATAAAATTCAATGAAACAAGATTAAAAAATAAAGTTGATAAAACTCGAAATAAAAATATTTCAAATGCAATTTTTGATATTTTAAAACCTTCTAATGAAAAAAAACATAAAAAAAATATTAAAAGTTTTAATATAGAAATGTCAAAAAATTATTCTTTATCAAATAATAATAAAATAAATGATATTAATGAAAATACTGGAAATTCAAATAATATATATATAGAAAATGAATCAATGAATTCTTCATATTATTCAAGAATAACGAATAATGGTAATTTTTATATAAATAATGGAATTGAAAAAAGAAAAAAAAATATTTTACCTGATAATGATAGTATAGATAGTTTAAATGATAAAATAAATATACCTACAAATAATAAATCATATAATAGTAATAGTAGTGATGAGAATATAAGTAATGAAAATCAACAAAATATAACTTCAAAATTACAAAATACAAAAAATGATTTTTCAATGAATTCATTTACTGAAAAAAATAATAATTCTGCATTTGATGATATTGATAATGTCGAAAAAGATATTAATAAATTTGAAATGTTAAATAGAAATTATATAAAATAATTTTTAAATAATTATTTAAACTAAAACAATAAAATTTAAAAATGAGAATTATAAAAATATAAAATCAGAAAAAAAAATAATAAAAATAATGAAGAAATTTTTTTCTTTAATCATAATCATAATTATATTTTCAATTTCATCTTCAAAAAATATAGAAAAAAACAAATTAGAAGAAAATCACTTATTAGTAAGAAAAAATAAATTATTACAAGAAAAAGAAAAAATTCCTCCAGGACAAAATAAAATACCACCAGGTCAAGCAAAAAAAAAAATAAATCAAAAGAAAAAGATTCAAATTTTGAAATAAGTATTTTTCAATTAATAATAATAGGAGCAATAATATTATTTTTTTTCTTATTAGTATATTTCATTATTCATAATGTTAATAAAAGACATCAACAAAATGAAAAAATTCTTTATAATAGAATTCATATGTTAATGAAATTATCAGATTCAAAAAATGAAAAAATGAAAAAAAGTAAGATAGAAAATAATGAAGATGCTCCTATAACTGCATTAGACAATGATTCTAAAGAAGAAAATAATTCAATAAATACAAATGATGATAATGAATATGATATTTCAAATAATAATAATAATGTAAATTTATCAAATAAAATAATAAAACCTACTAAAGAAGATTTAAAATTATATAAACCTTATGACATTAAAGATGAAAATAATAATAATTCAATTAAAATAGAATTAGAAGATAAAAATTTAAATTGAAATAATAACAAATATATAATATATAAAATTGGTTTTATTAAATTAATTTCTTTTAAAATTAGTAAAAATTTAATTTTATAATAATTATTTTATTTTATAAATAAATTCCTCCAATCTAAATTTGCATTTTCAAAATGATCATCAAAATCAACAATATCATTTTGAATACTTTTTTCACAATAAGTTTTCATTTTTTGATATTCATCATCACTTTCTTCATAATCCCAAACAAAATCAAATCCTCCTTTATCATTAAAAGTATATTCTTTAAAAATAATAACATCTTCTAAAAAACCTTTTTCATTATTTCTATTATCTCTTGAAAAAATTTCAAATAAAACTGGATTAAAAATATCATTATTTGTTTTTATTAATTCACAAATATAAATTGCTTGATTTGATATTTCACAATCATCTTTCATTTGATTATACATTAAATTTTCATAAAATCCAATAATGTTACTTTCTGGAAGAAATTGTTTTATCATTTTAATTGCTATTTCAAATTGAGGAGCAAATATTTTATCATGACTTAATGGAATTGCATCTTCTACTATAAATTTTGAAGTTTCAAATTTTCCTAATAATAACCCATAACAATCTGTTGATGTGTGTTTTAAACAATGTAACATTATTTTATAATATGCTTTTGATTGAAGGGAAATTGTTGTCATTTAAATAAATATTTATTTATTTTTATTTTTTTGATATTATTTTTTTAATGATTTATTTATTTTTTTTTTTTTAAAATATGTAAATGAAAAATAATATTTTTAAATACTATTATTTTTATTCTCAAAATAAAAATTGGTAAAAAATTTTTAGAAAGAAATACATTTATTGTTTTTTTATTTTTTTAAGTTTATTATGAAAAGAAAAAGGAAAAAAAAAAATGATATAATATTTAATTAAACAAAATTTAATTATTTGTAAATTCATTGAAATTTTAAACGCATATTTTTTTAATAATTTATAATTAAAAAATAAAAATTAAAATGTTAAATTTTATATTTTTTCTTTTTAATTATTTTATTATATAAAGTTTTATTTTTTCATTTAATTTAATGAATATTGGACTTTTTAAATCTCTTGTTTTTTTTGTAATTATATGTTTTCAATTCTTTAGTGAATCAGAAAAAATATTAAAAATTAATTATTTTGAAACATCATTTGATATTTATAAAAAAGAAATTTTATCTCAAGTTTTTAATTATCATATGAAAGATAAAAATGCAACTCATATTTTTTATCGATTAGTATTTTATAAAACTATGAAATTTTATCCTGAAAAATATACACCTTATTTAACTTTTGGTGTAACAAATGATGATAAAGATTATGCTCTTGAAGAATATCAAATTAAAGAATATTCAAATTATTTTAAAATTAAAATTAAATTACATCAATTAGATTATCCAAAATATTTTTCATGGAAATTTATATCAGAAAAAATATTTAATTATATTCATAAATCATTTTATATCTTTATTTTAATTTTAATGATTTCTAAATTAGTTTTAAATATCAAAAAACAATATGAATTAAAAAGTGTATCTTATTTAACTATTTATTCTCAAGTTTTAATGTATGATTTTATCATGTTATTTTCAATTGTTACAAAAATTCATCAATTACATTATTATTATGATAATAAAAAATATGATTTGAATAATTGGAGTTATAAATTAATTTTATCTTTTTTTGCTTTTTTTAAAAAAATGAATCAATATGTTTTATCAAGTTTTATAGTTGCATTAACATATAATGGTGAAAATATAGAGTTTACATTAGATTTTATTTTTACCTTATTTTATAAAGTTTCAGGAAATTTTGATCCAGGAGTTAAAGAAATTTTTTTAGATGAACCAATTTTAGTTTATTCAGTATTTTTTATTTTATTTATTGGATTTCCTATAGTAAGTTTTTCTATACTTAGAAAATTATATAAATTAAGAAATAAATTTCAAAAAAATATTCTTAATGACCAAAAATTATATTCTGAAATTATAAAAACTATTTCTATAAAATATTTTAAAATATTATCATTAACTATTACTTATATGATTCTAATTTTATTTATTGGATTATTATATACAATTAAAAATAAAATTAATAAGGAAGTTTATGATATATTTTATTTTATAATAATAATATTATTTAGTTGTAGTATTGGATATATTTATTATCCTATTATTTTACCTATTTCATATGATACTCCTTTAGATGTTTTAGATAAATTAGAAATAAAAAGACATATTGTTTATAAAGTAAATATTAATAAATTTGATTATAAAAAAGAAGATGTTCAAAAATTAATAAAATCATATGATGATGAATTAAAAGAATTTGAAAAAAACTCTTCAATTAATAATAATGAAGAGAAAAAAGAAGAAAAACAAAAATATATTCCTTTTTTAATAATTAATCCTTTTACAAAAACAGAAAATGGTAAATATACTTTAAAAAATATAGATGGAATGTTTTTTGGTGAAAAACATTTATAAAAATTCCTATATATTATAAAATAACATTAACAATGTAAATTTATATTGTAAAAAAAAATACAAAAAAAATATAAATTTAATAATATAATTTATTAGGAGATTGTTCTCTTTGATTTAAATTTTGGTTATTATAATAAGTTCCATAATTAGAAGAAGTAGTAGGAAGAACATTAGTATAAACTTTACCATATCTACTAAATGGACTATAATGTTGTAAAGTTTGAGGTGATTTTTTACCATTTATAATATGATTTAAACTACTATTTCTATAATCACTTTCTGTTATTGTATCTTTATTATCAAGTGAATTATTATTATTTATTTGATTATAATAATTATTTTCTACTATTTTTTTATCATCAAAAATTGTTGCATATTGATTTCTTTTATTATATAATTGATCATAATTATATCTATTTGATGAAGATAAATCTGAAATTTTATTCATTAATTGATTTAATCTCCCATTTGAATTTGCAATTGAATTTTCTTGATTTCCTAATTGTTCTTTTAAATATTGATTTTCATCTTTTTTAACAGAAGTAAGATAATCATTAATTAAATTTATTTTTCTTTTTGAATATATATTATCATAAGTTATTGTATCACCACCAGTAAAATAATATTGTTGAAAACCTGAAATAGGATTTTTATAAACTTCTTTATTAATAACTTTATTATCAAATGAATTATTATATATAAGATTCTGACCAGCATTAATTAAATTTGGATTGTTTATATTTTGACTTTTACTTAAATTATAATCATATTGTTGATAATTATTATTATTATTAACTAAATTATAATTTTGAGGAATTAATCTTATAGCTCTATTTGTACTATTATCATAACTTAAATTATTATTAATATAATTAAAAAAATCATCAAAAACAACAAAATTATTATTTTGTTGAATAAAATTACCTAAATTAAAATATTTATTTAAAAAATTTAAAAATTTATCACTTGGTTTATCATAAGCAATTTCTTTTGGATTTTTTTTTTCAAAATTAATCATATAATCAAAAAGTTGTTTTCCAATACCATTTCTTTGAACAGATTCAAAAACATAAAAATCTAAAACGCATAAAGGAGAAACTTCATGATAATTAAAATCTCTATCTCTTACATATAATTTTTTAACACCTACTTTAATAAAACCTAAAACTTTATCTTTTTCAGCTTTAAAAACAATTCTATTATTTGAAGTAAAAAATTTTTGAGCTGAAGTTATTATTGTTGGTAATTTTTGAGCATATGATGATGCTTCTCCCATTTTATCAATTATTTCATTTACATATAATGTAAATCCTGGTACTATTCTATTTTTATATGAACCTTCTAAAATTGCAAATCCATCTTTATCACAATCTAATGCTTCTTCACAATTAAAATTAAATTGCATTTTTTTTCTTTATTTTTTAATTGTTTGTTTTTTTTTTTTGAATTTATTATTTTTTTTTTTGGGAAGTTAAATTGTTTTTTAAATATTAATTTTTTTAAAAAATAATAAAAATAATAATTTTTTTTTTAAATGGAAATTGATACTAATTTATATTCTAAACAATTAGGAGCTTATGGAATGAATACAATGAAACAAATAATAAATCTTTCAGTATTTATTTATGGTATGAGAGGAGTAAAAAAAAATATAATAAAATATAGTTAGGTGTAGAAATAGCAAAAAATATTATTTTACAAGGTGTAAAAAAAATAACATTATATGACAATTCTCTTGTAACAAACTCAGATTTAAATTCTAATTTTTTTTGTAATAAAGATGATATAAATAAAATAACAAGAGCAGAAGCATCAAAAAGAGGATTAACATTATTAAATAATTTAGCACAAATAAATGTTTTTAAAGGTGAATTAGCAAATAATTTTCAAATATTAGATGAATATAAAGTAATAATAATATCAGAATTAATAAATTTAGAAACAGCAGAACAATTAAATATATATTGTAGAAATAAAAAAATAAAATTTATATATACATGTTCACTTGGTTTTTCTGGTTTTATTTTTAATGATTTTGGAGAAGATTTTATAATATTAGATTCAAATGGTGAAGAACCAAAAAAATATTTTATAAGAAAAATAAGTAATTCATCACCTGGAATAGTAGTAATTGATAATAGTATTGATCATAGAAATATTGAATTAGGAAGTGGTGATTATGTTACATTTAAAGAAGTTTCTGGAATGAATGAATTAAATGATACTCCGCCAAGACCAATTAAAGTCTTATCACCTATTTCTTTTTCTATTGAAGATACTACTAAATTTAGAGAATATAATTGTAATGGTTCTGTTGAAGAAATTAAAATTCCTAAACCTGGTTTTTTTAAAATTTTAAGTCAAGCTAAAAATGAAATTTATTATGATGAAATTGTTGATGAGTTTCTTAATGAAGGATGTAATAATTTAAGTAATGGTGATAATTTAGAATTTAAAAATAGTAATTATGAAGATGATAATGGTTATTTAGATTTAAATAATAATGAAGATATTATTAATACTGATTCTAAGAAATTAAATTTAGATTTTGAGAAAAATTATGATAATAATATTATTTATTCTAATCAACAATTTGATGAAGGTAAAATTTTACAAAATGAAAAAATACATTTAGGTATTTTAACAATACATGAATTTTTCTCTAAATATAATTATTTACCTCATATTAATAAAAATGATGAGATTGAAGAATGTATTTTATTAAGTGAAAAAATATTACTTAATTCAAAAGAAAATTGTTATAAATGGGCTTTAAATTTAAAAAAAGTAGATAAAGAAATAATAAGTAATATGGTTCGTTTTAGTAGAATTCATTTTCCTTCAATTTGTACTTTTTTAGGTGGAATTGTTGGACAAGAAATAATAAAAATATCAGGAAAATTTACTCCAATTCAACAATGGTTACATTTTGATTTTTTTGAAGTATTTAAATATTCACTTAATAAAAATAATAATAATGTAATTTATAAAAATGATATTAATTCAAGATATAATGAACAATTATCTATTATTGGTGATGATACTAATAATAATTTACAAAATTTAAAAATATTACTTTTTGGTTGTAATAGTATTGGAAATGAATTATTAAAAATATTTTCTTTATTAGGAATTAGTACTGGTGAAAAGGGATTAATTACAATTGCAGATGATGATATAATTGAAAAAATAAATTTAAATCAACAATTTTTATATAATAATTCAGATGTAGGTCAAAAAAAAATAGAAAAAAGTAAGGAAATTTTATTAAGAAATAATCCAGATTTAAATATAAATTGCTTATCATATAAAGTAAATGAAGAAAATGATAAATTATTTACAGATCAATTTTGGTCAGAACAAGATATTATAATTTGTACATTAGTAAATACAAATATAATAAGATATATTGATAAAAAATGTTCTTTATTTAATAAAATATTAATTATTGCTGATAGTTATGGAACAAAGGGAAATTATCAAATTATTGTTCCTAATTATACTTCTAATATTAAAGATGATTTTGTTTATGAAGATGATTTTATTATTGATAAACAATTTCCTACTTCAATTGAACAATGTATTGAATGGGGAAGAGAGTTATTTGAACAAATTTTTAATACTGATATGAAAAAATTAAATCTTTTACTTTCATCCAATGAAAATAATATAAAACAAATATTTGATTCATTTTTAGAAAAAAAAGAATATGATGAAGATACTTTAAAATTAATAGATAATTATAAAACAATTTTAAATTTTGCAGATTCAAAAAAATTTGAAGATATTGTAGATTATTCAATAAATAAATTTCAAGAATTATTTGATTTTTCAATAAATGAAATATATCAAAAATATCCATCTGATTTATTAAATGATGATGGAACAAAATTTTGGTCTGGTGCAAAGATACAACCACAAAATATAAATTTTGATTTAAAAAATCAAAAGCATTTTTTATTTATTTCAACTTTTTCAATTTTATTAGGAAAATGTATAAATTATATTAATATATCTGAAAGTTTTGGTAATATTAAAAATATTGCATTAAAACATAAATTCAAAAATTACAATTATAAAAAAGAAATAAGAAATTTTGAATATTATGAAAAATGTATAAATGAATTTTTTACTTTTATTTTAAATTTTAAAGAAAAAAATATAAAATTAACAGAAATAAAATTTGATAAATTAAATGATCAAAATCAACATGTTAATTTCATAATGTCAGCAGCAAATATTAAAGCAGAAAATTATAAAATTGGTGAATGTGATTTTTTAAAAGCAAAAACGTGTTCTGGTAAATTTCAACCAATTATTGGAACAGTATCATGTACAATCGCAGGTTTAGTTTCATTACAAATAATATCTCTTTCACAATTTGATTTATTAAATGGAAAAATTGAACAAATTGAAAATATTAAAAATTGTTTTTTGAATTTAGGAATTAATATTTATTTAATGACTGAATTATTTCCTAGAAAAATACATAAAGATATTATTTCTGGAAATAATGTTTTAATAAAAGTTATTCCTGAAAATTGGAAAACTTGGGATAAAATAAGAATTGAAAAATCACTTACAGTAAATGAGTTTATTAATTATTTTTTAAAAGAATATAAAGTTAAAATTACTAATATTATCAATTGTCATAATAAAATATTAAGTTCTTTTACTGAGGAACAATTAAAAGAAAAAGTTGAAATATTATTAAATGATAATGAAAATAAATGTAATATAAATTTAGAAGTTAAAGGATTAACTGAAAAAAATGAAAAAGTTGAAATGCCATACATTGAATACTATTTTAAAAAGGAATGAATCATAAATAAATATTTAATAATATCAATTTATATTTATTTATTAAATGAAAAATATTTAAAAAGAATAATAAATTTTATTCAAAACATATTTTAAATATGGAAAATAAAAAATATCAATTTAATAGTGAATCTGAAATTATTTCAAGATATATTTTTGAAAAATTAATTAGTTTAACTATTAATAAAGTATATACAAATAAGATTTTTAGTAAAGGAAATTTTTCTAATTATCTTTTTAAATATTGTAGAAGAATAATTGATCCAATTATTAAAGTCAATTATATAAATTATGATATTGATGATTTATATAAAAAAAATAATACATGGAATAATGTTTTAGAACCTGGCAAAATAATGAAAGATGTTAATTTATCAAATTTAATTTTAATGAATGAACAAAATAATTATAATAAAACAATAAAAGAATGTATTGAATCAAATCGTAAATCAACTTTTCGTTCAAATACAGGAAAGAGTAAATCAAGTATAATTTCTAAAAATAATAAACATACTATAAATGATTATGATTCAAAAAAAGAAAAAAAATTAATTAAATTGAATTTACCATCTTATAAAATAATTGATTTAGATAAAAATAATGAACCATCTGAAATAAAATTATTAAGAGAAAAAATAGAATTAGAGTTAAAAGAAAAAAAGAAAAAAATAAATGAAAGTTTAGAAAATAAATTAAATAAAATAAATAAAAAGTTAATAAAATTAAATCCAATAGATTCAACTAAATTTACATTTGATTCAAATGGAAATATAATTCTGTTAAAAAAAATAAATTATCAAAAATTACAAAAAGAATTTAATAGTGTAAATTCAAAGAATACTTTTATTGAAAATATAATTCCAAATGAAGATGAATTTTATTCATATAATATAAAAAATAAAGATAAAATAAAAGTAGAAACAGTTTCAGCAAAAATTTTTCCTAATGAACAAAAATTTTCAAAAAAAAATATGCAAATTTTTCAAAATTTTATTAAGACAAAAATTAAACCTGTTAAACAAATTGAAGGAAGAATAAAATCAATTTGTCCTCCTTCAGGAGATAATTTTGAACTTTTTGAACCTCATGTTGGAGTAAATATTAGATATAAAGATAATAGAGAAAAAAAAGGAAGTGTAAATTATTCAAAAATATTTAAAAGATATTCAATTGGTGAATTTAATGATTTATATGAGAAAACTTTAAATTTAAATCAAAATATAATTAAAAATAATGAAAATGATTATTTTAAAAGCAATAGTGAAGATTTAATTAAAAATGAATCTTTGAATTTATCATCTTTTATAAAAAATGATAATAAAAAAAATAATTCACAAATAAATATTGAAAATAGAGACTATTTATACGAAAAATATTTATCAAAAAATTATTCTTCAGGACATATTATTTGTAGTCAAAGTGTTGTAAATAATTCATTATTTGATACTATTGATTCTCTTGAATATAATCCAAAATTCAATAAAAACGTGAAAAATATTAAAAATGAAAAAATAAAAGATATTTTTAAAAATCAATTATTAAATTCAAAAAATATAAATAAATCTTCAAAATCTATAATTTCTCGAAATAAAAATAAATTATATGAAGATAAATCAAAAGACATTATAGATAAATTTAATAAAAGTTTAGTACAAGATAGAGGAGTATTATTTGAGTTAAAAAATAATTATAATAATAATAAATATTCTAATTCATATATTATGCCAAGTATAAAACCAATAACTAAACCAGAATACAATACATTAATAAAACATAATGGAACAACAATTAAAAATAATTTACCTTTAAGAATAAAATTTCCAAATAACAAAAATAAAAAATAATATAAAAAACAAAATAAAAAAAAATATAATTATTGTTTAAATAAATACCAAAAAAAAGAAAAAAAAAACCTATTTTTTATTAAAAAAAAAAATTAAATAAAACAATATTTTATTTAATTTAACCCAAGTGATTTCCCAATATATTTATAAATCCTTAACCTATCTTCACTTTTCATATTTTCAATTTGTTTAACTAAACTATTTAAAACTTTTTTCTCATCAAAAAAATAAAATTGACTTAACCAAACATAAGTAAAAACACCCATTAATAATTGACAATCCATTCTATCAGTTAATCCACCATGTCCAGGAATAGTATCAGCAAAATCTTTAATATTAATAGCTCTTTTAAATCCACTTGCAAATAATCCACCTAAAGGAGCTAAAATTCCAGCAAAAAGTGCAATTGCAAAAGTATGAAAATGTATATTTCTAATTATAAATGATATAATTTTACCATTTAATGGATTTTTAAATGATAAATTATATAAAATTTTATTTAATTCTGTATTATCACATGTCATTTTAAATTGTTTAAAAGGTGTTATTCCAATTTCAATAACTGGACATAATAAAGGTTCATAATTTAATAATATATTAGTTAAGATAAAACCTAATATTATTGTTGAAAAAAATCCTCCTATGAAACCTTCCCAAGTTTTCTTTGGTGATAATAAACTTAATTGATGTTTACCAAACATTCTTCCCCATAAATATGCACTTATATCATTTATTATTACTAAACTTGCTGGGAATATAAACCAAAATATACCATTGAATATATTTGATATTATTAATGAAGATGATACTCCAAATATTAATACTATTATGTGAATATATGAAAATTGACGAAATTGATATCTGTAATAACCTTTTGTTAAAGTTTTTATAAAAATAAAAAAACCAAAAATATAAAGCATAAAACATATAAAACTATGATATCTTAATAAATAATTTATAATTAAATATTGTTTTTTTAAATATGGAATTTTATTTCTTATTTTTCTAATATAAAAATAATAAATTCCTAAAATAAACATATACCAAGAAAATAAATAATAACCTTTTACTTCTTTATTTCTATCTTTATAACGTGGAATATCAATTAATTCTGAATTAATACAAATAATAATAAATAATACTAATAATCCACAATAAAAATGACCCATTGATAATATTAAAATAAAAGAAAATAACATAATAAAAGTCCATATTGTTCTTACTTGAAGATCTCTCCATTTACTATTTCCTGTATTTTGAGGAGGATTAAAACTTTTTGCAAATGCATTTTGAATTTTTTCAAATTTTCCTTTTTGCTTCTTTTCAAATATTTTTTCAGTTTCTGATGAAAAACATGATGCACTATCATTTTTATATTCTGGCTCTTTTGGTTTTTCTGTTTTATCTATTTTTGATTGTGGTTCATTATCTTCATTTGCATATGTCTTTTTCATTTTTTATTAATTTAATTAAAATTTATAATGAATAAAAAAAATAATAAATTTTGATTTTTGAATTTTCTTTTTTAAAATATTTTTATTTTAAAATTACATATTTTAATAATTTCTTAAAGTTATTTATCCATAAATTCAAATATTTAATATTAATTATTAAATTTGTTTTTTATGAAAGTATTACCTTTATTTCATAAATTTAAATTTATTAAAATATTTTAAATTTAACTTTATTATGAATAATATTTAATATAATCTTTTTATAAAAAACATATGAAATAATATTAAATCTCTTAATAATATAAAAATAATATATATTATATTTTTTATACCTTTTCAAATTTTCCATAAATATATAAAAAATGATTTATTTTATATATATCGATAAAAATGTTCGTTGTCTCCCAAAAACCAAAAAATAAATCGAAATTTATAATAAGAACAGATCCATCAAGAATAATAAACCCTCAAAATATAATACTCAACACAAATTCCCAAATTCCAAAATTAAATCCATCAATAATACCTCCTCAACAAACTCAAAATATAATAATTCAAAAGAATCAACCTTTAATAAAAAAAATATTTCCAAAAAAACAAATGTTCAGATTAACATTTGTTCGTCCATCATATAATCAAAATAAACATAAAATAAAAAATGAAATAAAGAACAATTCAATAAATAATAAAATAAAACAAAGAAAAAATAATTTATCAAATATTAAATATTCATGTGGAAGATGGAAAGAAGATGAACATAAAAGATTTGTAGAAGCAATTATAAAATATGGTAATGATTGGAAACAAGTACAAAGATATGTTAAAACTAGATCAAGTACTCAAGCAAGATCTCATGCTCAGAAATTTTTTGTTAAAATTAAAAAAGCTAAAATTTTAGATTTTAATTTAGATTTAAGTAAAACTTCTATTAAAATGTTTCATGATATGATTAAAGAAGCTTCACAAGAAAAATATGATAAAATTTTATCTGCTTTAAATTCAGTTGCTTTTGAGAGAGGAAGTAATTATGAAAAGAAAAAAAGAGAAAAAATTTATATTAGAAATAATATAAATGATAATAATATTAATTATATTAATAATAATATTTTAAAAGAAAATGAATTTGATACTAATAATAATTTAAATGTTACTATTAATGAAAAAATTATTAATCCAATAAATCCAACAAATGATGATGCAAATATAAATTATATTTTAAGTCAATTAATTAATAATTTAGCTGATGATAATTTAGATATGATGGAACATTATCAACATTTATCTGCAAGAAAAATTTCAGTTGATTCTAATTTTGATAATAAATCTTATTTGAGTAAAAGGAGGAAAAGATCAAGTATTAGTTCTTATAATGAAATTATTAAAGGATTTAATGAGGAAATTATAAATGATAATAATAATGGTTTTGGGAGTAATCATAATAATATTTCTTTTAATATGAATTTTAATAATAATCATGTCGATATGTTTAATTTAGGAAATGAAAAAGAATTTATTTCCTTAAATAATTCTAGAAAAGTTAGTCAAGATGAGGATTATTTAATTAATGTTTTGTGTAATAATAAAAAAAATACACAAATTTAATATCAAATATTTAAATTTTATGTATGATTAATTTTTATATCAATTTATATTTCATTCTCTTAAATCATTCTCTTTTAATTACTAGTTAATAAAAAAAATGATTAATTTGTATATTTAAAAAAAAATAAAAATAAATAAATATTTAATAATAAAAAAGAATTCAAATTTTAAAAGAATAAAGTTAATTATCTTTTAAAGAAAGCAATTATTAAAGCAATAAATAAAATAATAAAACAAATTCCTCTAAAACTAGTAAAAAATTTTTTTAATCTTGAAGGTATATTAAAAATCCAAAGCATTTTTTCAATCATTTGTATCATCATATCAGGATCACCTTTTCCTCCCATCATATTAGATAATTGAGGAGAAATCATTTTCATAATTTCAGGATTTTTTTTAATAAAATCTAACATTTGTTGAAAATCCATATTTCCTAAATTAGGTAAATTTGGCATAGAAGGATTATTCATAGTTTGATTTCTATTTAATCCATTATTATTATTATTACTACTAGTATTAATTTCATTATTATTTATATTATTATTATTAATATTATTATTAATATTATTATTATTATTATTATTATTATTATTCATATTATAATTTGGAATATTTAAATTAGGATTTTGCATCATTTTTAATGTTTCTGGTGTTAAACTCATTTTCATCATATTAATTTGTTCATCTGT
>JAEEGL010188944.1_pt1 | contig 22655 bp, 5 predicted proteins | sample 9134231 | NCBI WGS metagenome assembly JAEEGL01 (sample SAMN16246548, study PRJNA631951) | gut metagenome | biome: gut microbiome; feature: rumen; material: fiber-attached | host: Bos | place: Iran: Karaj | collected 2018-10 | reverse complement strand
TTCGACCTGCAGGATGTGGGCTGCCGTTTCTACACCTACCTTTCTACGCTGCACTATGTGATGGAGGCCTGTGCCGAGAGGGACATTCCCCTCGTGGTGCTTGACCGTCCCAACCCAAATGGCCATTACATCGACGGGCCCGTGCTGGACACGGCCTATTACCGTTCATTTGTGGGGATGCACCCCGTGCCGGTGGTCTACGGCATGACCATCGGGGAGTATGCCCAGATGATCAACGGCGAGGGCTGGCTGAAGGGCGGCCTTAAGTGCGACCTCACCGTCGTCCCTATGCAGGGTTACAAGCGCGACAGCGTGGGCTACCAGCTACCCGTCGCCCCATCGCCCAACCTGCGCACCTCCCATGCCGTAGCCCTCTACCCAAGCCTCTGCCTTTTCGAGGGCACCAACTGCGGCGTCGGTCGCGGCACCGACCACCCCTTCGAGTGGGTCACTTACGGCACCGACACCCTCGACCTGCGGCAAGAAAACGCTCCGGCGGCCTTCAGCCTCAAGTACCTGATGGAGATGTACCGCCGAGTGCCGAAGGACCAGTTCTTCCTCAAGAGCAACTTCTTCGAGAAACTGGCTGGCAATGGCGACCTGCGCCGCCAGATTGAAGCAGGCATGAGCGAGGCGGAAATCCGCTCCACCTGGCAGCCCGCCCTCGACCAATTCAAGGAAATCCGAGAAAAATATCTAATATACAAATAACATGAAGAAAGTAATCCTTATGCTGACCGCCGCGCTGACTGTGGCCGCCTGCTGCAACAAACAGGAAGCCGCCCCGGCCGAGAGCACGGCCGACGTGGTGATGCAGAACATCCTCAGCCGCAAGAGCGTGCGTTCCTACACCGGCGACACCATTCCAGCCGCCACGCTGGAGAACCTCCTCCGCGCCGCCCAGGCAGCCCCCACGGGCCGCGACTGGCGTCCCTGGAGCTTTGTGGTCGTCACCCCAGACCAAGACCTCGAAGCCATCTTCGGCGACAACTTCAACATGCGCATGTACAAAGAGGCCGGCGCCATCGTCATCCTCTGCGCCGACACCATCCACATGGGTCCCACGCGCGAGAACCCCGACGGCCCCGATGTAGCCCAGGTGAACCACCTCTGGCGCGACGACCTCGGTGCCGCCACCGAGAACCTGCTGCTGGCCGTCGAGGCCTACGGTCTCGGTGCCTGCTGGACGGCCTGCTACCCCTACCCCGAGCGCATGGACCCCATCCGTGCCGCCGTGGGCCTGCCGCCCACCGTGGTGCCCTATGCCGTGGTACCCATCGGAGTGCCTGCCGGCGAAACCCAACCCAAGGACAAGTGGGACCCCTCGCGCGTCCACTACAACCGTTGGTAAGCTGGCATAAACAGCCGCACAATAAGGCCGCCCTCTGCCGAGGACGGCCTTCCTTTTTCACCCCTCCCGCTCCGACTCATCTCCGACTCAACTCCGAGGATGGTCCGACTGATGTCCGACAAAAAGCGTAAAACAGTCGGACATGAGTCGGAGATGATACGGAGGGAATAGGGTGTATAAAAACGAAGCGAGGGGTGTCGCTTGATTGCAACACCCCTCGCTGTCTTAACAGGAAGGAAAGGCTCTATTTGAGCTCCACCGTAGCACGGCGGTTCAGAGCACGGCCTTCCTCGGTACCGTTGTCAGCCACGGGCTCGTTCTGGCCCCTGCTCTGACAATTGATGTTGGCGGCGGGAGCACCCAGTTTCACCATGTAGGCTTTCAGGGCCTCGGCACGCTTCTGGCCATATTTCATGTTGATCTCGGCCGAACCGGTGTTGTCGGTATGACCGAAGACGGTGACCACGAGGGTCTTGTCGGCCTTCATGGCATCGCAGATAGCATGGATGGCATCGTCGGTCTTGCTGTCGAACTGGGCATTGGTGCCAGCGGTAGCAAAGTAGACGGTGGCGTTGATGGCCTCGAGTTTCTTCTTGGCTTCCTCACGGGCCTTGATGGCCTCGGGGGGGAGAGCGGGTTTCTTGCTCTGAGCCAAGAGGTCGGCAGCGTGGGCCTCACGCTCGGCGGCCAGAGCAGTCTCGGCCTGCTGACGGGCAGCTTCGGCCTGCTGGCGGGCGGTGCGCTCCGAAGCGAGGGCGTTCTCGGCCTGCTGACGGGCCTTCTCGAGTTCGGCGCGCTGGTTGCGCTCCGAGGCGAGGGTGGCGGCGCAGTCGTTGGCCTGCTGCTGGAGGGCGAGCATCTCTTCTTCTTGCTCTTTCTTCTTCTTTCGATCGGTCAAGCCAAAGTTGATACCCAGGTTCACACCCACCTCGTAGTATCCAACCTTTTCACCCAGGGTGGTGATGGAGGGCTGGGCCAGAGAGTAGGTAGCGTCGGGCTGGATGGCGAAGCCTTCGATGGCGTCGTTGTTCTTGTAGGGTATCGGGGAGAAACGACCGAAGACACCCACAGCAAGGCTGGTGACGTCGCCAAGGAAAATCTTATAACCCAACTCGGCATCGAGAAGGAAGCGGAACGGTTTGACCATGTCGGCGTTCTTGATGCTACCCGAGGTCTCGCCGGTCAAAACCAGCGGTACATTCGGACTGAAGTTGATGTTGAAGTCGGGGACATCGGTCATAGCGCAGGTCGGGTTGGTGTAGCTGTAGTCGGCGGTAGCTCTCACGGCCTTGGCCAGCGAGATACCGACGTTGGCATACATTTTCTTGAACTGCAGGGCCAACTGGATGGGCAGCTCAACATAGTTGTAGTGCTGCTCCTCCTGGATGGAGGTTGCAGTGGCAAGGAGGTTCACCGTAGTGGTGCCGGCGCCACCGGGGAGGCCGATGCTGCTCGTGGGAAGTACAGCAGAGAACGGCACGTTGTAGTTGGTAGCCTTCTGGTTGTGTGTCATATCGTTCAGACGCAGCCCAGTGTGGATACCCACATGCTGGTTGAACCAATAGGTATAACCTGCACTGACACCAAGAGAGAGACCCGGTTGGTCGTTCCACGATGCGCCACTGAAAGGCATGGAGCCGAGGCCGACACCTTGGAAGGCCACCGTCACCTCGTGACGAGGGGTTTCATCCTGGGCCTGCACATTATTCGGCATGCCGAACAGAAACATCGCGGCTGCCACTAAACCAATGGCAGATACTCTAATGCTGGATGTTTGTTTGTTCATTGTCTGTAATGTTTAAAGGTTCATGGAAAGGGAGAAGAGGGCTGGCGCAACGGGTTGGCGTTACGCCAGCCTCTTTTCCGTTATCCGTTAATCATTATTTAACAATCAGTCGTCTGACAGCAGTGCGACCGTCGTTGAGCGACAGACGGACCATGTACATGCCCGTCGCGAAGTCGGCCACGATCGTACCGTTGTTCATCTGCTGGTGGATCTGACGACCCTGGACGTCGAAGATGCGGATCTCGGCACCCTGGAGGTCGGAGGCACCAGCCTCGACAGATACGTTCACGATGCTACCACGCAACACGGGGTTGGGGGCGATGGTGAAGTCGAACTCCGCAACATCGTCGATACCCTCGCTGGTGATGCACACCTCGTTGGAGCGCACCCAGAACTCGAGCGACTCGTCGGTAGCGACCTCAAGGTAGTAGCAGCCGTTGAGCTTGCGACCTTCCTCGCTGTAGCTATCCTTATCCGGGCCTTCGAGCACCAGCTCGCCATTGCGATACCAGCGGTACCAGATGTAGTGGACATTCTCCATACCTTCGTCGTTGTGGTTGATCATGAGGGCCACATCCATCACGTTGTAGAGGTACGGGGCGGGTACGCCTTCAGGCAGGATGGAGAGGACGAGGGTCACAACACTGTCGCAACCGGTGACGGTGGACAGGACGCGCTCGTAGACGCCACTCTCGGTGAAGGTCTCACCATTCCACTCGACCGAACCCTCACCCTGCATGAAGATGGTGGTGTCGGCGCTGTGGTTGACGGTGAGGGTCAGGGTCATGGTGCTGTCGCAGCCATAGACCGAGGTACCGTTCCAAGTGTAGGAGCCGCTTTCAGTGTAGACCGTACCATTCCATTCGTAGCTGTCGCAGGCCGACACAGTCTCGGCAACGAACATGCTGGTGGCGATGGTGAGGTTCATGGTGACGGCGCTGTCGCAACCGTTATGGGCAGTGAGCACCTGAGTGTACTCGCCCGAAGTGGTGTAGACAACGTCATTCCACAGGTAGCTGTTGCAGGCGGTGACCTCGATGCTGTTGGTGACCGAGTTGTTGACGGTCAGAACGAGAGTCACGATGCTGTCGCAGCCGTTGGCGGCGGAAGTAGTGTAGGTGTATTCGCCACTGGTGGTGTAGGTCTGACCGTTCCAGGTGTAGCTGTCGCAAGCCACCATAGTTTCGGTGGTGTAGACAGGCTGGTTCACCGTGAGGTTCAGCAGGGCCGTGCTATCGCAACCGGCAGCATTGTCGGTCTGGAAGCTGTAGGTACCGCTGGTGGTGTAGGTCTGGCCATTCCAGGTGTAGCTGCCGCAAACCGTGGTGTTCTCCACGCTGGTGGAGCTGGCATTGACGGTGAGGTTCAGCGTAGCGGTGGCGTCGCAACCGTTGACATCGACGAAGGTGTTGGTGTAGGTACCGCTCATGGTGTAGAGCTGGCCGTTCCAGATGTAGTTGTCGCAAGCAGTGATGGTCTCAGTGCTGTTGGCAGGCTGCAGGACGGTCAGGTAGAGCGTGGCGGTGGCGCTGCAACCGTTGATGTCGATGATGTCGTTGGTGTAGGTACCACTGGTGGTGTAGGTCTGACCGTTCCAGGTGTAGCTACCGCAGACGGTCTGCATCTCAGTGGTGTTCATGGGCTGGTTCACCGTCAGGGTCAGCGTCACGGTGCTGTCGCAACCGTTGGCGTTGGTGGTCGTGTAGGTGTAAGTGCCGCTAGTAGTGTAGGTCTGACCGTTCCAGGTGTAGCTGCCGCAGGCCGTCTGGACGACGGTGGCGGTGGTGGGCTGGTTGATGGTCAGGTTCAGAGTCACAGTGCTGTCGCAGCCGTTATGGGCGGTGAGCGTCTGGGTGTAGCTGCCAGTGGTGTTGTAGACAGTGTTGTTCCAGGTGTAGCTCTCGCAGGCAGTAGCGATGACGGTGGTGGCGACCGGCTGGTTGACGGTCAGCACGAGGGTCACGATGCTGTCGCAGCCGTTGGAGGCGGTGGCAGTGTAGGTGTAGTTGCCGCTGGTGGTGTAGGTCTCACCGGTGCCATCGGTCCAAGTGTAGCTGCCGCAGACAGTCTGGTTGATGGTGGCGTAAACCGGACGCTTGATGGTCAGCACCAGGGTGGCGGTGCTGTCGCAACCGTTGGCATTGACGGTCTCGAAGGTGAACACACCGCTCTGGGTGTAGTTGGTACCATTCCACTCATAGCTGTTGCAAGCCTCGGCGATCTCGGTGCCGGCGGTGGGCTGGTTGACAGTGAGCGTCAGGGTGACGGTGCTGTCGCAGCCAGCGGCGTTGGTGGTCGTGAAGGTGTAAACACCGCTCTGAGTGTAGGTCTGACCGTTCCAGGTGTAGCTCACGCAAGCCTCAGCGGTCTCGGCGCTCTCGGTCGAGGCGTTGACGGTGAGGTTGAGCGTGACCACGCTGTCGCATCCAGCAGCATTGACCAGCGTGTAGGTGGCAGTGTTGTTGGAGGCAGTGTAGGTGTTACCGTCGATCCAGGTGTAAGTGTTGCAAGCAATCTGCTCGTCGATACCAGTGTTGCTGTTACCGATGGTCAGGTTGAGGGTGACAATGCTGTCGCAGTTGGCAGCGTTGGTGGTGGTGTAGGTGTAGGTACCACTGGTGGTGTAGGTTTCACCGTTCCAAGTGTAGCTGTCGCAGGCGGTGGCGGTCTCTTCGCTGCTGGTGCTGTTGTTGACAGTCAGCACGAGAGTGTCGGTGCCAGAGCAGTTGTCGTTGGTGGTGTATTCATACACATAGGTGCCAGAGGTGGTGTACACGGTGCCGTGCCACTCGTAGCTGTCGCAAGCCACCTCGGTGTTGAGGTTGGTCACGCTGCTGCTGATGGTCAGGTGCAGAGTGTCGGTGCTGGCGCAGCCGTTGTTGTCAGTGTAGTCATAGGTATAGATACCGGTGGCGTCGTAGACGGTGCCGTTCCATTCGTAGCTGTCGCAAGCGGAAGCGGTGTAGGCCGTGCTGCTATTGACATTGATGGTCAGGCGGAGAGTGTCGACGCTCTTGCAACCCTGAGCATTGGTGTAAGGCTCGGTGAAGTAGGTACCGGTCTCATTGTAGGTGTAGTCGTTGCCATCGCCAGCAGTCCAGACGTAGCTGTCGCAAGCCGTGACTTCGGTCATCGTGGTGAGCTCTTCACCCACGGTGAGGTTCAGGGTAACGATGCTGTCGCAACCCGTCTCGACCGAAGTGAAGGTTCTAACGAAGGTGTAGACACCGCTCTCGGCCAGGTCGGCAGCATTCACTTCGAAGCCGTTGGCGTTATAGCCAAGACCGAGGCAAACGTTGTCGTTGACGGTGGTGGTGAGAGTCGGGTTCACAGTCAGGGTGAAGCGGATGGTGCTGTCGCAACCGTTGTCAAGCGGGAAGTTGACTTCCTCGACACCAGCGGCGGTCATGATGGTGCCACGCCAGGTGTAAGGCAGAGCGGTCTCGCAGATAACGTCGGTGGTGTCAACCACAGGAGCATTCTTGATGGTCAGGTTGAGGTAGACGACAGAGTCGCAACCCGTAGCGGGATTGACGAATTCGGTCGAGGTCTCAATGCTCTGAGCATAGGTGTCAATGGTGCTGTCGTTGACGATCCAGGTGTAAGGACCGCAGTTGGTGACATTCTGGACGGCGAAGGTACGGCCGGTGCCGATGGTCAGGTGGAGGGTATCCACACTGGCGCAACCCTCATCGTTGATGTACTCATAGGTCTTCACACCGCTGGTGGTGTAGACGTTGTTGTTCCAAGTGTAAGTCAGGCAGGAAGCCACAGTCTCAACATTGTGGGTAGCATGGTTGACCATCAGGTTGATGGTAACAATACTGTCGCACACATTGTTGGTCGTGAAGGTGTGGGTGTACTCACCGGCATCGGTGTAGAGTTCACCACCCCAACGCAGGCTGTCGCAGACTTCCACGTCGCGAGTGTAGACCGGGTTGATGGTCAGGTAGAGGGTATCCACGCTGGCGCAACCGTTGGCGGCCTCGTACTCGAAGAAGTAGGTATCACTCATGGTGTAGACGCTGTCGTGCCACTCGTATTCGCCACAGGCAACGATCGAGTCACCATGGTTCGAGTTGGTCTTGACCGTCAGAGTCAGGGTGACAGTGCTGTCGCAACCATTGATGCTCGGGAAGGTCTTGGTGTAGGTACCGCTGGTGGTGATGGTAGTGTCACCCCAAACATAGCTGTCGCAAACAGTCTCGGCAGCAGTCACCGTGTAGACCGGGTTGATGGTCAGGTGCAAGCTGTCGACGCTCGGGCAACCGTTGGTAGCGGTGTAGTTGTACACAGTGTCAACGCTGTGGGTGAAGGTGAAGACGTGACCATCGACGGTGTTCCAATCGTAGGTGCCGCAAGCAACAGCCTCAGTAGTATCGTTGCTGTTGTTGAGGATGGTCAGGATCAGGGTCACCGTGCTGTCGCAACCATACTGGTCGGGCAGGATGGCCGTGGCGTTGCTGGTGCTCTCGGTGAAGGTACGACCGTTCCAAACGTACTCGTCGCAAGCCGTACGACGCTCGGTAGCATACACGAACGGGTGCTTATACACCTTGATGTAGTAGATGCTGTCGCCGCTGGTCTTGTAGAGAGTATCGATGGTCAGGCTGTCGTAGTAGTTGGTGGCCACATTGTAGCTCTCACCACGCCACTCGAAGGTGGTGTTCGAGACGCAGATGTGGGCATCTTCGTCACCGTAGTAGTTGTTAACCACGTGCAGCGTCAGGTTGATAACACTGTCGCAGTACTGAACGGCGTTGAAGTGGACGTCGCGGATGATGGTGCTGTCGTTGAAGCCGATCAGGTCATGAGCGCGGGTGTTGGCAGCGCTGAAGTCGATGATGGTATCGCCATACTGGAAGGTGTTGGCGCTCACCATCACGGTGACCTCGTCGGTACCCACATAGTTCTGAGTCAGGGTCAGCATGAGAGCATAGATGCTATCATAGTTGCCATCTTGAGGAACGGTGTAGGTGGGAGCATAGAGGACATACTCACCAGTGGTCTGGTTCTTGTAAAGGGCATTGCCGTTGGCGGCGCGCTCCTCGTCACTGATCCAAACGTAGGTGTTACCATCACGCCAGGTGTAGCTGTTGCAGCTCACCACCTGCTCGGCAGCGTAGAATGCGCTACCCACGTGGATGGTGCTGTCGTGGATGCTGTCGCAACCATTGACGGTCACACCGACGGTGTCGACGAAGTTGTACACATTGCCGGGAGTGAGCATCTGACCGTGCGAACGGTAGGCCTCGCTGACCCAGACCTCCTGAGCCACGTGCACGCTCTGGTTGACCGTGAGCACGAGGGTGTCGATGGCCGGGCAAGTGTTGGTGCCAGTGAACGAACGGTAGTAGGTGCCGCTGGTGGTGTACACAGTGTTGTTGTTGGCAACCCAGGTGTAGCTGTCGCAGACGGTCTCCTCAACATTCGTACCCTCGTTGACGTTGATGGTCAGGTAGAGAGTATCGACGCTCGGGCAATTGCCGACGGTGGTATTGTAGCTGTAGTAGTAGGTGTCGCTCACAGTGTAGACGGAGTCATGCCAGGTGTAGCTGTCGCAAGCCGTCACGGTGGTGCCGGCGCTGGTGTTGTGGTTCACGGTCAGGGTGAGGGTGACCACGCTGTCGCAACCGTTCACGTCGGTCAGGGTCTGCTCGTACTCACCGCTGGTGGTGTACTCAGTACCATTCCAATCGTAAACATCGCAAACCGTCTGGGCATCGGTGCCAGTGACGTAAGCGCGGCGGTAGACCTTGTGGGTCGTCACCTGCTCGTCGGCGGTACCGGCATTGACGGTCTCCACAAACCAGTAGGTCTGGTTAGTGTTCGGCATGTTCCATTCAGTGTTGCCCATGAAGTTGATCGAATCGGCGCAGACATTGTGCTCGATAGTGTCGTAGTTGTACACCAGGTTGATGGTGTAGAAGACGATGCTGTCGCACATGGTGCTGGAACCGAAGTGAGCAATCTCATTGACAGTGGTGCTGGTCTTGGCAGCCAGCTGGGCACTGTAGTCGAAGGTGTTGTTGCCGAGGGTCAGGGTCTGCTGGCTCAGCGGGAAGCGCTCGATAGTGGCGCTATCGAAGGCGGCCTCGAAGATGGTCAGGTTCAGACGGGTGACGGCGACGTTCTGGGTGTCGCTCGGCAGGTTGTTGGCATAGACATACTCACCGGCAGTGATATCGCGATAGAGGGCTCCGCTGTTGGCAGCGCTTTCCTCGTCGCTGATCCACATGTAGGTGTGGCCAGTGTAGCTCCAGGTGTAGACGCCGCAGGCTTCCACGTTGTCGTAGGTGAGCACATAGGGCGAGAGCACGAGGTGTACGTGGACCAAACTGTCGCAACCGGCAACGGTCTGTCCGAGGACATCGATGAAGTCATCGTAAGGAGCAGTGTAGCGGACGCCATTCAGCGTGTAGCTGCTGCCGAGGACCTCGATCAGGCTGTCCTTCTCGATGCTGTTGTTGACCGTCAGGTTCAGGGTAACCACGCTGTCGCAACCGGCGGCGTTGGTCAGAGTGAAGGTGGCGGAGTCGTTGCTGGCGGTGTAGACAATGTTGTCAATCCAAGTGTAGGTATCGCAAGCGGTCTGCACGTCGGTGGCAGTGGTGCTGAAGCCAAGCGTGAGCTTCAGGGTGTCGACGTTGGTGCAGCCGTTGGCGTTGGCATAGCTGTAGGTGTAGGTACCGCTGGTGGTGTAAGCGGTGTCGTGCCAGGTGTAGGTGTCGCAGACATTGTCAACAACATCCACATTGTGGACGGTGGGTTTCACCACGAGAGCGAGGTTCAGCACACTGTCGCAACCGAGAGCACCGGTGAGCGTGTGGCTGTAGTTGCCGCTGGCGGTATAGGTCTGGTCAAACCAGGTGTAGCTCTCGCAAGCAGTGTCGGTGAGGGCGGTCTGGTTGTTGACGATCAGGTTGATGTGGTAGGTAACGAGGTTCTCGCAGTAGTAGGTCGAGTTGTGACGTACCATGGTGTCGAGGACGAAGTTGGTCGTGCCAGTCAGGTAGGCGCTGAGGTCGAGATCCTGAAGGCCAAGTGTATCGTTACCAACGGTCAACGTGTAGTTAGCAGGGGTCAGGTAGAAGCAACCCAGGCTCTGCTCCATGAAGCCAGCCTCGGTCATGTTCAGCCACAGGACGTGGGTTTCATCGATGACGCTGTCGCCAGAGACGGGATCCACAACGAAGGTGCTGTAGGTCGGGTTCTCCAGGATGCTGGCACCGGTGGTGCGGTTCTTGTAGTTGAACATCGGGTTCACACGCTGGTTGGCGGGAATCCACTCGTACTCGTTACCATCGATCCAGGTGTAGACACCGCAGCCATTGACGCTGTCGTTGATGATGGAGCCAATCTGGACGGTGAGGTGAGTCGTCAGGATGCTGTCGCAACCATTGAGAGCCACGAGGGTGTCGATAATGTCAACGTGAGTACCGGCCTCGTAGTACGTATTATTATAATATGTAAAGGCGGCGTTAACAATGCTGTCGCGTTCACCAGTGAGGTAGGTGTTGATGGTGAGGTAGAGCGAGTCAGTGGTCGTGCAACCATTGGCATCGGTCACTTCAACGCCATAGTTACCAGTCACGGTGTAGGTACCGAGGGTATCGTTGGCGGCATTGTTGGTAACGGTCCATACATAGCTGTCGCAAGCGGTGACGGTGGCGATGACAGGCTCATTGACGTTGATGGTCAGGTAGAGGGTGTCAACGCTCGGGCACTCGTTGGTGGCAGTGTAAGCGTGCGTATAGGTACCACTGGTAGTGTAGGTGGTATCCCAACCGTTGTTGTTCCAGGTGTAGCTGTCGCAAACCGTCATGGTGTCGGCGCTGTTGGTGTTGTAGTTCACCGTCAGGGTCAGCGTGGTGGTGCTATCGCAGCCGTTGGCAGCAATGGTGTCGAAGGTGTACTCACCGCTGGTGGTGTACACGTTGCCGTGCCATTCGTAGCTGTCGCAAGCCGTCTCAGCAATCGAGCTGGTAACATTGTAGTTGATGGTGTAATAGATAACAGTGTCAATCAAGGTGTCGACAACGTTGCTAATCACACTGTGCTGCTCATAGACACCGCTGACGGCGTCAGTGTCGAGCACAAAGCCATAGGTGGCAGTGTAAGGCAGATTGTCTTCGCAAACCTCGATAGCATCGTTGATGGTGAGGTTCATCACCACGAGGCTATCGCAGCCGTCCACCGTGGCACCGACCCACTGCAGGTTGTTGGCACTGGCGGTGTAGGTAGTGCCGTTCCACTCGTAAGGAGCGTTGGTCACCACATTCTGCACGATGAGGGCGCGCTGAACCACATTGTAGGTGGTGTAAACGATGCTGTCGCAACCTTCGGCGGTAGCGCTGTCGAAGACCTCGCGGAAGGTCATCGTCTCACGATAGGACTTGCCATCGGGACCCTCATAGGTGGTGCAGACATTGATGGTGTCGTAAACCACGAGCGAGTCGTAGATGGTCAGGTCGAGGGTCACGATGCTGTCGCAACCGTACTGGTTGGCACCAGCCATCAAGTAGTCGACCGTGGTAGTCTGGTCGTACTTCTGGCGGTTGAGCTCCCAAGTGTACATGTCGCAAGTAGCCTCGGTAACCGTTTCATAGGTGGTCGGATTGACAGTGTAGAAGAAGTTGACGATGCTGTCGCAACCAGTGGCGGTCTGCCAGTAGGCAGTCACCGTGTTGGTGTAGACGGTCCCGTTAAGAGCGGCGTCGATGGTCAGCTCCACAGTCTCCGTATCGTTGGCGGGGTTGACATAGGTATAGCTGAAGTTGGTATCGAACTGGCTCTCGCAGAGGACGAGCGAATCTTCAACATTGTAGATCGGGTTGACGGTCAGCACGAGGGTGCTGTCGTAGGCGCAACCTTCGTCGTTGACGGTGGTGGTAGTCAGAGGTACGTTGTAGGTACCAGGCAGATAGTTGGCAGCGTTGATGGCGGTGTGGTTGAAGGTCTCGCCCGACTCGTTCTGGCAGAGGATCATCTCCTCGGTGCCGACGGTGCGGCGGAGGGCGTGGAGACGCAGCACACGGATGTCGCTGCAACCAGTGGTGGTGATGCCGGCCTCAGCCATATCGAAGCTGATGACGGTATCGGCAGCCACGGGGTTGTAGGTACCCACATTGTACGTAGTGTCATTACCGCTTTCCGGACTGACATAGGAGATAATCCAGGTGTAAGGCACGCAGGCCGTCACCATGGTGGTCTGATAAGTCGAAGGAGTCACGGTGAGGTGGATACGGCTGATCTGGTCGCGGCCGGTGGTGGCGTTGTGGGTACGCAACTGGTAGTCGCCGCTCTCACGCAGGTAGGCGGGGGCCACAGTGTTGTCGCAAGCCACAGTGTCGATCACATACTCGTCGCAAGTGTCGATGTCGACCCACAGCGAGGTATCAGTCACATAGTTCATCACGAGGTTCAGGATGGCGGTGGTGTCGCAGCCCTGAGTGTTGAGCTCGGCGAGCTTGTAGGTGACATCGCCCGAAGTCTCGGTGAGGGTGTAGGTGTGACCATCGATCCAGGTGTAGCTACGGGTAGCGCACCAGAGGATGTCGTCGACACCGGTGGTGGCGTGGTTGACGGCGGTCAGGTGGAGGGTCTCGGTGCTGTCGCAACCGTTCACGTCGGCACCGGCAAAGTGCTGGACGTAATCGCCGGCCTCATAGTAGGTCTCGGCATTCCACTGCAGGCTGTCGCAAGTCACCTCGCTACGCTCGGCGAAGGTGTGGTAGTTGACAGTAAGGGTCATCGTCACGGTGCTGTCGCAAGCCTTGGTGGTCTTCAGCACCTGGGTGTACTCACCCGACTCAGTGTAGGTAGTACCGTTCCAGTCGGTGCTGTCGCAAGCCGTACGCTCAAAGGCGCTGGCGGCGGGCATGTTGACCGTGAGGTACAGCACGCTGTCGACCGGGCAGTCGAGCGGGGTGCTCACATAGTGGAGCACGGTGTCGGCGTTGGCGATGTAGTTGCTGCCGCCGTGGACGTAAGGCGTCGACTGGCAGAGCTCGCGGTAGGCGTTGATTGTAGCCATGTCACGGAACTCAAAGCTCAGGTGAACCGTACTGTCGCAACCGTGGGCGATGGTGAAGGTCTGGTCGTAGTTGCCGTCCTCGGTGAGGGTCTGGGCGCCCCAGGTGTAGGGGTTCTGGGTGTAGCAGACGGCCATCGTGTCGTTGAGCTCATAGCTCGGGTGGACGGTGACGGTGGCGGTGGTGAATTCCTTCACGCAGCCGTTGCCGTCGGTGACGGTGACGGTGTAGTTACCGGTGGAGGCGGGGGCGATGCGGGTGGCAGCGGTGGTGGCACCGGTGCTCCAAGCATAGCTGTAACCGTCAACAACGGTGGCGGTCAGGTCGACGCTGTCGCGCAGACAGAGTTCGCTGACCGAGGTAGCCAGCTCAACCACAGGCAGCGGGTTCACCACGACGGTGATGCTGGCCGAAACGGCGCAGGCGCTCGCATTGGTAGTGGTAGCGGTGGCGGTATAGGTGGTGGTCACCTGCGGGCTGACGGTGATCGAAGCCGTGGTGGCGCCGGTGTTCCAACGATAGGTGGCATCGACGTTGTTGGCATCCGTCAGACTCAGGGTGGCGCTCTGGCCGAAGCAAATCACAGTGTCGCCGCTGAGGGTCAGGGCAGGCACCGGAGTGGTGGTGACAGTGACCGTGGCGGGCAGGCTGGTGCAGCCGTAGGCCGGGTCGGTGGCCACTACAGTGTAGGTGTTGCTCTCATGCGGATAGACGGTGCGAGTGTCAACAGTGCTGCTGTCCTCCCAGAGGAAGGTGGCGCTGGTGTTGTGGCTACGAGCCACAAGAGTCATAGCGGCATTGTCGCAGAAAGCGTCGACGGTGGTAACCTCCTGCTTGTTGTAGTAGATACCAGCCGTGGGGGCCTCGTGCATCTGCAGGTTCAGGATACCGGTCGAGTCGGCACCGTGGACGGTCTGCAGGGTCACAGGATAGGTACCCGTGGCGGTAAACTTACGACCGTAGAAGTCGAAGGTGTCGCGCTCGCAGATTTCGGCATTGTAAGTCAGCGTGTAGGTGGGATGCACGGTCAAAGTGAGGAGGTGGTAAACGCTATCGCAACCAGCCACGTTGGGCTGAGCGTAGAAGACCTCTTCCTCAAAGTCGGCATTGAGCGATGCATCGGTGTAGTTGTTGGTATAGGTCTCGCCGTTGATCCAGGCATAGGTGCCGTTGGCCTCAACCACGGGCTTCAGGGTGTCAGCAGCGGGCTCGGGGCACACGCAATCGACCAGGAACTTGAAGCCGTCGTAGGTCATGGCGTTGTCGGCATCGGAGGTGAAGACGAGGGTCACAGCACCCTTGTTCACCCAGTCGTTGCTCTCGCTCTTGTAGTTGAGCGTGCCTTTACCGGTGAGGGTCTCCTTGAGCACCTTGTTGGCGCCGGTGCCCTCGTAGACGTAGACGAAGTCGTAACCATCCTCAAGGTTGTAGCTACCGTTGAGGGCGACGACCTTGCCCTGCTCGGCAGGGTTGACCACGTAGGTGGCGTTGATGTTGTTGTGGTAGGCCATACCGGCGGTGGTGTCGGGCATGACATACTCGTTGCAGGCAGTCACGGTGCCGCCGTTGTCGGCCAGCACGTTGGTGTGCTCAAGAACCTTCACAACCACATCGTCGACAAACCAGTACCAGCTGCTAGAGGTGGCTCTGTGACGGAAAGCGGGGAAAGCACCGGCCGGGAAGTTGACCAGCTGGATTTCCTTCTGCTCGGCAACTGAGAAGTCGTTGTAGGCGTAGGTCTCGAGGGCGACAAACGAAGAGGTGTCGCTCTTGTCGGTCACATAACCGGCATCGAACGAACCGCAGTTAGCGTTGGTGAAGCTCTCGGGACGGGTGTAGAATGCGAATACCAGCGTGTCGTCGGGATCGTTGACAGCCGGGAGGGTGACAATGTTATTTGTAGTGGCACCACTGAAGCGCAGGGCACGCGCACCGTTGAGGTTGGCGTAGTTGTAAGCCTGACCGACACCGGCACCGATGTGCTCCCAGCAGGGAGGCAGCTGATTGGCATTAGAGGTATAGGCCTCGAAGTCATCGGTGATGGGCAGCTCGTCGGCGACCCAGGCGCCGCAGAGGGTGGCAATGGTGGCCACGTTGCTCCAGGGGCTGTAGTCCTCGTTGACGACATCGCAGAGGGCACGCACCGCAAACTGGTAGGAGCTGGAGTGTGCCAGGCCACTGACCACGAAGGCGGTGTTGGAGGTGGCCTCAACCGTAGCGTAGGTGCTCTCGTCGCTGAGGTCGAAAGTGCCGTTGAGGCCGTAGGCGACCTGCCAACGGGTGGCAGCGGTGGGCAGGGTGTTCTCGGTCCAGCTCAGCGTGGCACTGTTGGTGGTAGCCGTACCGGCGAGGCCCGAGGGAGCCCAGCACGAGGGAGTGGTGGTGAAGGTGATGGGGGCCGACCAGTTGCTGGTGTCGCCGGCACCGCAGATGGCACGCACCATGACCTCGTAGTCAGTCTCGGGCACAAGGCCGTTGAGGGTGTAGGGCTTGGCGGTGGCTATCTGATATAATGTATTACCTTCATTAATATTAGTGTAGGCGATCTGCCACTTGGTGGCGGCCGTCGGGGTGTTCTCGATCCAGGTCAACTGAGCCTGCTTGCCGTAGACGTTGGTGGCGGCGAGGGCCGTGGGCTTGTAGCAAGTCGGGGCCGTGGTCACACGCAGCGTGAAGTCGAACAGGCAGGCATAGTCGCCGGTGTAGCAAGGATCGGGACCATCATCGTAGTCCGAGCCACCGATGCGCATACGGTAGTCGCCGAGGGCGGCCGTGGCGGGCACGGTGAAGCTGGCAGTCAGCGTGGTGGGATTGGTGCTCTCAGAGAGGCCGGTGTAGACCAATTCGCCTTCGTCGTCGAAGTCGAGGTCGTTGTTCCAGTCAACCCAGATGTGAGTACCATAGGTGTAACCGGTGGCGTAGGTGATGGCCACCTCGGCGGTGGTGCCCTGGCCGGCGTCGCCAATGAGGCTGGTGAGGTCGGCATACATGAGACCCGCGGTGGTGTCGGTATTGACCACAAGGTTGTCGCCGAAGACGACGTTGGTCATACCATTGTTGTCAACACTGGCAGGATTGGGCTGGCAGTAGCCGGTGTAGAAGTAAGCGTTGGTGCTCCAGTCGCTGCTGTCGACACCGGGCTGGCACACGGCCTGCACCGCGAAAGCGTAGTTGGTGTTGGGGGTGAGGCCGGTGAGGGTGTAGGGCTTGGTGTTGATGCTGATGTAGGTAGGTTCGGCATCGTTCTCACTGATATAGCCCAGGACCCATTGGGTGGGAGCCGGAGTGGTGGTCTCGGTCCAGTCGAGGGTAGCGCTGGTGTAGGTGGTCGTAGCCGTGAGCGAATTGGGGGTATGGCAGTTGGGGGTGAAGCAGGCGCGGCCGCTCCAAAGAGTGGCGCTGCCGGAACCACCATTGTAACTGTCAACAATTGTCTCACCATCGTGGTTGATGATGGTCATGGTGTTCTCACCAGCATAACTGCCAGGCACATACTGGAACGAGACTGTCGTACCCGGGCACATATCCACCACCACGATCGTGGTGTCGGGACCGTCATAGCTGCTAGTCTCATCCGAATAGGAACCAGTCAACACACCATTGACATACATACTCAAGGCGCCGCCATTCCATCCATCACCGTAAGAATCGACGAGGATAAGGGTGTCATGGCAGGGGGTAAGGCACGAGGTAGTGAAAGAAAGAACTTCACTCAACGCACTGACATCGCTGCCCGTCACGCAGTTTGTACGGACATAAACATCATAACTGGTCAGCTCATCCAAACCAGACAGTGTGAACGGTTTGGTGGTAGTGGACACACTGGTACCCTCGGTAACAGGGTTGAAACCGGAAGCACCATAGATAATGGTCCAGGAGTCAGGAGTGCCGTTATTTTCTGACCAATCCAATTCGGCCGAAACGCCACTGACGTTGGCAGTCAAAGCAGTGGGAGGATAGCAGGAAACTATCTGGGAAATCGACACGTTGTCAATGTAGAAATAGTTGTCGCCATTGCTCTGAGTGGACTCACCATAGAAAGCAATCTTCACGCTCTGACCATTGTAGGCGGTCAGGGGGATGATGACATGCTCACCATAGCGGTTGATGTTGTCATAGACATATTCCGAGCCGGTGTTGTTCCACTCGCGGAGCACATTGCTCTGGCTCCAGGTGGCACCGTTGTCGGTCGATACCAGGACAACAAAGCGATCGTCGGGGGCAGAGCCGGCAGCGCTGTTGCCGCTGCTGCTGTAGCCCGTCAAGGCAATGTCGAATTCGAGTGCAGCATTAACGTCGATGCTGATATTGGGGGTTACCAGCCAATGTTTCCAGCTGGTGCCGTAGATATTACCACGTGCGAAAGGCTGTGTGGTGAGGCCATAGCTGGTAGTGGCACGCGCCCAGTTACCACCAGAGGTGGGGTTGGTGCCGCTAAAGGCATTCGAAAGCAGACCAGTCAGTTTGCTCCAGCCGGTCGGCGGGAAGGTAGTGGTGGTGAAGTCCTCATTGAACGGGACACCAAACGCAGTGGTGAAACTGTTCACAGTACTCCAAGCACTGATATCACCATTGGCAACATCACAGAGTGCCTGCACCATAAAGTAATAGGTAGTACCAGGAGTCAGACCGGTGAGGGCCTTCGAGGGAGTACCGTTGACAATAGCGGAATCCACATCGGTATCATCGCTAGCGAAGGTGTGGTTGGCCCACTTGACCTTCCACTGAGTAGCAGCAACCTCAGAGTTTTCGGTCCAAGTGAGTGTGGCGCCGCTGCCGGTGATGTTGGAAGCAGCCAACTCGGTAGGCTTGGCGCAGGAGCGATGGATATCAACCGAAATATTGTCGATATGCAGGTCGTTGTCACCGCCAGAAACGGTCGACTCACCATAGAAGGCAATCTTGATAATCTGACCCGTATATGCAGTCAACGGGAGAACAACCGTGGTGCCGGTGTTCGGGATATTGTCGTACACATAGCTTGACCCTGCGTTATCCCACAAGGCAAGCGTGTTGGATTGGGTCCAGGTGGCACCGTTATCCGTGGAGACCAGCACGGCAAACTTGTCGTCGGCCTGGTTACCCGAAGTAACAGCATTGGCATTATTATACTTGGTAAGTGCCATATCGAACGTCAGCTCGGCATTACCCGTGATGTAGATATTGGGGGTCACCAACCAGTACTTCCAAGACGTACCATAGATATTCCCTTTGGCATGAGGAGCCTCCAAACCATTGCTACTGGTGTATCTCGCCCAACCAGAGGTTGTAGTGGTAGGATTGGTGCCGCTGTATGCATCCGAGAGCAGACCGGTCAACCTCTGCCATCCGCTGGGCGGGAATGTCGTAGCGGTGAAATCCTCTGAGAACGGCATGGTCAACGGGGTGGTGAAACTGACTTTCTTCCAGTAGTCATTGCAGTTATTGCGGACATAGATGTAATAAGTCGTTGAACCGGCAGGGCTCGGGATCTGGAACGAGTTGGTCGATACAGTTGTAGCCGTGCCTTCGGTAGTCGGGTCGAAATCGTCAGTGGCATATTTCACCTCGAAGGTGGCGCCGCTGACGGCATTCCACGAAACCAGACCACTGGCGTTCACCTGCAGGCCGGAGATGCGGCGGCAGGCGGGCAGGGTGCTGATGGTGATGTCGTCGACATAGACGTAGTTGGTAGCACCCGAGGGGGCGAGGAGGACGATGTAGCCGGCGGTGCCGGTGTAGCCGTCGAAGTAGACCTCCTGGTTGTACCAGGTGGAGGTGCTGTAGTCGCCACTGTTAATGCTGATGTCTTCGATGAGGGTGAAGGTCTCGAAGTCGTCAGGATCGGTCATGACGCCGACCTGCAGTTTGCCATAGGCAGCCGAGGTCTTGAGCATCCACAGGTTGACGCAGATGTTGTTCATCGCACCGCTGTAGGGGATGGCTACCCAAGAGCGGTAGCTGGCGGTGGTAGAGCTGTAGAAGTAGAGCGCGCGGGTACCGGAGTGGTGCTGCGAGCTGCTGGGATAGGGGTAGTTGGTGTGCGAACCGCTATAGCCATAGACCTTGATCCAGCAGCGGTGGATGGAGGCGCTGGAGCCGGTGCCGTAGCTGTCGAAGTCCTCGAAGATGGGGAGGTCGGCGGCGGTGTAGGGACCGCAGTCGGTAGTGGCCTCAGCCTTGATCCAACCCGAGGGGGTGTTGGCGTCGCAATATTTACGAAGAGCGATGTAGTAGGTAGTGTTGGCGGCGAGACCGCTGATGGTGGCGCTGGTGGCGCTACCATTGTTGACCATCTGCTGGGTGCCCTCGGTCTCGGGGTCGAAGTTTTCGTTAGTGCTGTACTTGATTTCGTACTTCACACCGGCGTCGTTGACAGTCCACACAAGGTTGATCGAGGAGGCCGAGGCGGCGGTGGCGGTGAAAGTGTTGGGTTTCACGCAGGCGGGCTGGGTGAAACGGTAGACGAGGCCCTGAGCCGTGGTGGCGTCGTAGGCCGGGTGGTAGGAAGCGCTGAGGGCGCGGGTGCTGGTGCCCGAAGTGTAACGGGTGATGCCGGCCCAGTCGTTGGTGCCGTCGGCACCGCCGACACGGTAGATGTCGGTGGCGGAGCCCATCATGCCCACCAGAACGTTGATCGAGCTGCTGATGGTCATAGGACCATAGTGGAACTCAATCTCACCAGAGGGCTTGAGCACCAGCTGGAAGCTGTAGCTGTTGCTTCCGCTGACGACTTTGCGCCACTCGACGGTGACACCCGTCGAGTTGCTCTTGGTGTAGATGGACGTGGCTGTGGTCGTGTAGCCGCCCTCTAAGTAGAGAGGAGCCAGCTGCGAGCCGGCGAGGCTCACAAACTCAGCATGTCCATCGGGATAGACGCGGAGGTTGGTGCCCGATGCAACCTGGCTCTCGCCAAACTGCATCGCGAAAGGCATCGCCACATCCACGTACGCTCCCTGACTCCAAGCCGTACCACCGTTGCCGGCGATCGTCGCATAGGCGGCGGTGACAACCTCGTTGTCGTACTCACTCACCTTAGCGGCGTTCTGGGCTTGTGTTGCCCACGGCACCATCACGAGTGCCATCAGCAACATAGTTCGTAGAAACTTTTGCATAGTGTTTGTGTTTTAGTTAATAAAATTGTTTGAATTATACATTTGTTTTTGTTCCATTTGGGTTTGTTTTACTGGTTCTCTTTCGTTTGGTTTCAGGTGTTTTAGTTAATATTTCGGTTGATTTGCATTCCGATTTTTATAATATCGCGTGCGTCGACGAAGTGAAAGCACACCTCGGCGACGGAAAGCTCGCCTAATCGGTTTATACTATGTTGTTTACGCATCTTTCGGCCGTTTTTACACGTAGTAAACCATTTTGCAAAGATAGGAATTATTTTAATAATAGCAAAACTTTTTATGGGTTATCAACAGAACAGGACCGCCAACACGCTGAAAAACAAGCACCGCAGAAAAAGTTTTTAACATTTTTTTTGATTACCCGTTTTCCCTCGCCACCCCCTGCTTTTTTCCTTGTCGTCCCCTCCCTTTTCTCCTCACCGCACCCTCCCTTTTCTCCTCGTCGTCCCCTCCCTTTTTTTTCTTCGTCGTCCCTTTCCTTTTTTCCTCGTCGTCCCCTCCTTGGGGAGGGGCTAGGGGTGGGGCCTATGATAGGGTGGGGCAAAAAACATCGCTCCTTGCTCATCCCCCCACCCCTGCCCCTCCCCAAGGAGGGGACGGCTGACGCAACCCACGTCTCTAACCCTTTGCCGCTTACTTACAACATTTTACCCACCATTTTCTTTTCCTCGACCCCTCCCTTTTCTCCCTTCGTCATCCCTTCCCTTCTCCCTCGGCGTCCCCTCCTTGGGGAGGGGCTAGGGGTGGGGGCTCTTCTGCCTCTGCTAAAGGTGTGCGCAAAACGCTTCTCCCCTTGCCCCCCACCCCTGCCCCTCCCCAGGGAGGGGACGGCTGACGCGTCACCCGTCTCTAACCTTTAACATCTCGCCCACAATATTCCCCCCACCCCTACCCCTCCCCAGGGAGGGGACGGCTGACGCAGGCCACGTCGCTACTTTTAACCTCTCATCCACAACCTATGACCACCTTCCTTTTTCCTCGTCGTCCCCTTACCTTTTCCTTCGTCGTCCCCTCCCTGGGGAGGGGCTAGGGGTGGGGGCCTCTGCTAGGATGGAGGCAAAACGCATCTCTCCCCGCTCATCTCCCCCCCCACCCCTGCCCCCCCCCAAGGAGGGGACGGCTGACGCATCCAGCATCTCTAACTTTTAACATCTTACCCACCCCCACCCCTGACCCCTCCCTAGGGAGGGGACGGCTGACGCAGCCCACGTCGCTACTTTTAACCGCTCACTCTTAACCCATCCCCCACCCTGACCCCTCCCCAAGGAGGGGACGGCTGACGCGGCCCACGTCGCTACTTTTAACCTCTCATCCACAACCTATGACCACCTTCCTTTTTCTTCGTCGTCCCCTTACCTTTTCCTTCGTCGTCCCTTCCTTTTTTCCTTCGTCGTCCCCTCCTTGGGGAGGGGCTAGGGGTGGGGGGAATCGCCTTTTATGCAGAAGATTTTTCTCCTCACACAATTCTCTCTTTCATACATCGTTATACATCATATGACCTTCACGCCTGAATACCTCCGTTCCCTCGGCATCGACCCCACCGGCTTGCATTTCCACAACGACACGATGCCCTACGACCCCAGCCTTGTGACGGCAGCAAAGCAGATGCGTGTCGACGGCACCCGAGGGGAGGCTTTCTTATGGAAGATACTAAAAAACAAACAGACAGGGTATAAGTTCACCCGCCAGAAACCGATTCTACATTATATCGTCGACTTCTACTGCCACGAGCTGAAGCTGGTGGTGGAAGTGGACGGCGAATCCCACAACGACAGCGAGAAATACCAATACGACCGACGCCGGGACGCCGAGCTTAAGGCACTGGGTCTATGTGTTGTACGACTTCTCGATGGGTTTGTCAAAAGCCAGCCAGTCCCTGCGGCACAAAGTATCTTCCAACGTGCCGGCATCCCCATGCCACCGTCGCTGGACTATATGAGTACCGGACAGGAGCGCCTCTGGCCCTCCGGACTTGTCAAGAAAAGTCGGGTGATGTAGGTTTCCTCTCCCTAATCATTACCCCCACCCCTGCCCCTCCCCAAGGAGGGGACGGCTGACGCAGCCCTCGTTTCTGACATTTAACCGCTCACTCCCTTTCTCTTATCGCCACCCCTCCCTTCGTCGTCCCCTCTCTTTTTCCTCGTCGTCCCCTCCCTGGGGAGGGGCTAGGGGTGGGGGCATATTCTGCTAAGATAGGGACCAAACATATCGCTCCCTGCTCATCCTCCCCCCACCCCTACCCCTCCCCAGGGAGGGGACGCTGACGCAACACACGTTTCTAACTTTTAACCTCTTACCCACAACATATTACCGCCTCCATTCCCCCTTCGTCATCCCTCTCCTTCTCCTCGTCGTCCCCCCCTTTCTCTTCT
>JAEEGL014144011.1_pt1 | contig 22656 bp, 20 predicted proteins | sample 9134231 | NCBI WGS metagenome assembly JAEEGL01 (sample SAMN16246548, study PRJNA631951) | gut metagenome | biome: gut microbiome; feature: rumen; material: fiber-attached | host: Bos | place: Iran: Karaj | collected 2018-10 | reverse complement strand
CCTTTTCTGCCCTACACGCACTGCGGATGCTGCTCTGTGATGACCGTCTGCTATATAGATGGCAGGGATAGCCGCAAAAGCATCCTCAATAGCCTTAATATCATTATCGTCCGAGATCACGAAAACCCTGTGTCTGATCCCGTCCTCAGAGGTGATATCCGCGTCAGCCTTCTGCTGTTTTACGCGTTCGGTGATCTCATGAAGAGCATCAACCTGTCTGTATGCTAAAAAGATCGGACCGGTCTGGGCATTGCAGGTATCCACATGCCTGATACGGTCAGCTTCCTTCTCGGCTCTGGTATTCTCGTGCTTTTTGATCACGCCGTTTTCATAATCCCTTACGGAAGCGCAGGCTACGATACCGGTCTGCACGCGGGATTTCATGGTGAGCTCATAGATGTAAAACTGAGCCTTTTCATCACGTACGAAATCACCTCTCTCGATCATATCCCACAGCAGATCGTGAGCCTTCTGATAGACGTCATCGGCATACATGTCGTGATCATCATCAAAGTGCATCTCCGGTCTGTCTATGCGCAAAAACGACAGCGGCTTGTCTGCCGCTGCCTCCTTTGCTTCCGCACGGTTATATACATCATAGGGCAGAGCCGCGATATCCCCGGCCTTTCCTGCTGCCGGTCGAACGGCTTTAAATGGTCTGATGTCTGCCATAGTTAAACCTCTCTATATCTGTATCAACCTGTCTGAAGTGTATTTACTTTACTACTCTGATCCTTACTACTTCCTCGATAGTATTGAGCTTTTCCACTATCTCATCGGTAACCGGTGAATCGAGATCCAAAAGCGCATAAGCGAAATCGCCCCTGGTCTTGTTGAACATATCCGAGATATTTGTACCGGTGTCACCGATGATGGAAGTATACTGAGCGATAACGCCCTTTACGTTCCTGTGCATGATGGCTACACGTCCTGCAGTCTTGCAAACGCCCATCTCGCAGGTAGGATAGTTTACGGAGTTTCTGATATTTCCGTTTTCGAGATAATCCATAACCTCGGACACAGCCATGGCTGCGCAGTTGTCCTCGGCTTCCTCGGTAGATGCTCCCAGGTGAGGGAATGCGATCACTCCGGGCTGTCCGGCTGTAGTAGGGTTCGGGAAATCTGTCACATAGTGACGGACCTTACCCGATGATATACCGTCCAAAACAGCCTTCTCATCAGCCAGCAGATCTCTCGCAAAATTCAGGATGATCACACCCTTCTTCATCTTTTCGATGGCATCACGATTGATCATCTCCTTGGTGCTGTCGAGAAGCGGTACATGTACTGTTATATAATCGCACTCACGATAGATGTCATCCAGATCGCTGATATGCTTTACGCTGCGGGAAAGATTCCAGGCTGCTGCAACAGAGATGTAGGGATCATAACCGTAAACCTCCATACCCATGTGCACTGCTGCATTCGCAACCAGAACACCTATAGCTCCCAGACCGATGACACCCAGCTTCTTACCTGCTATCTCGGTTCCTGCAAAGCCCTTCTTGGCCTTCTCCATAGCCTTTGCTATCTCGGCATCGGATGCATTGTCCTCAACCCAACGATTTCCTCCGATGAGGTCACGGCTGGCAAGGAGCATTCCGGCAAATACCAATTCCTTTACACCGTTGGCATTGGCACCGGGAGTGTTAAATACAACGATTCCTTTTTCCGCACATTTATCCAAAGGAATATTGTTTACACCTGCGCCGGCACGGGCAACAGCAACCAACTTCTCCGGAAGTTCCATATCATGCATCTTTGCGGAACGAACCAAAATAGCCTCCGCATCATTTACATCCTCTACCTGCTTATAATTTGTAGTGAACAGATCCAATCCCTTTGCACTAATGGGATTTAAATTATGGTAATTAAACATCTTTCATCCTTTCTTATTTCAAGTTTTTCTTTTCAAAGTCAGCCATGAATTCTACGAGTTTTTCTACGCCGGCTTTGGGCATAGCATTGTAGATGGAAGCTCTCATACCACCAACAGTACGATGTCCCTTTAAGTTTTCAAGGCCTGCTGCCTTTGATTCAGCAACAAACTTTGCATCCAAATCAGCATCACCGGTTACAAAAGGAACGTTCATCAAAGAACGGTCTTCTTTTACAACAGTTCCCTTAAAGAGTTTTGACTGATTCAGGAAATCATAAAGAATGGCAGCCTTTTCTTCGTTACGCTGCTTCATAACTTCCAAGCCACCCATGTTCTTTAACCATTTGAACACCTTGCCGCAGATATAAATGTTGTAGCAAGGAGGTGTGTTGTACAAAGAATCATTGTCAGCCTGTGTCTTAAACTTCAACATGGTAGGTGTTCCGGGAAGTACGTCATCTGTAATTAAGTCTTCACGGATAATATCGATTACCATACCGGCCGGTCCGATGTTTTTCTGAACGCCACCGTATACGATACCGTACTTAGAAACATCCATAGGTTCTGATAAAAAGCAAGAAGATACGTCAGAAACCAAATCTTTGCCCTTTGTGTTGGGAAGCTTTTTGTACTTGGTTCCGTAGATGGTATTGTTCTCGCAAATATATACGTAATCCATATCATCAGTAATGGGCAAATCAGAACAATCCGGAATATAAGAAAATGTCTTGTCGGCAGAAGATGCCAATTCAACAGCTTCACCATACATCTTTGCTTCTGCAAATGCTTTCTTTGCCCACTGTCCGGTAACGATATAGCCGGCCTTCTTATTCTTCATAAGGTTCATGGGAATTGCAGCAAACTGCTGAGAAGCTCCACCCTGTAAAAACAGTACCTTGTAGTTATCAGGAACGTTTAAAAGTTCTCTTAAATCTTTTTCAGCTTCTTTGATAATATCATCATATACTTTCGAGCGATGGGACATTTCCATAACGGACATTCCACATCCTCTGTAATCCATCATTTCATCTGCTGCTTCTTTTAATACTTCTTCCGGTAATACTGCCGGTCCTGCTGAGAAATTGTAAATTCTGCTCATCTTTCTCTTTCCTTTTCCTTTCCTTTATATAATTTATTTATTCTTAAGGTCTTTTGCATCGAAGGCTTCTTCAATGGGAGCTCCGGGAGCAACCATAGGCCATACTTTATCATCGGAATCAATCTGACAATCAATCAATACCGGAGTGTTTGATGCCAAGGCCTTTTCCAATGCCTCATCAAATTCTTTTTCGCTGGTAGCGCGATAAGCTGTGGCTCCCATAGCTTCTGCCAATTTTACGAAGTCCACATTGTCATTTAATGTGGTGTTGGAAAATCTCTTTTCGTAGAAAAGCTCCTGCCACTGACGCACCATACCAAGTACGTGGTTGTTGATGACCACCTGTACCAAAGGTACCTGCTGACGAACTGCTGTAGCGATTTCGTTCATATTCATACGGAAACATCCGTCTCCGGCAATGTTAATCACGCGCTTTCCGGGATTTCCCACTGCTGCACCGATGGCTGCCCCCAGTCCGTATCCCATGGTTCCAAGTCCACCGGAGGATAGAAATGTTCTGGGATTTGAGTATTTATAATACTGGGCTGCCCACATCTGATGCTGTCCCACTTCTGTGGTAATAATGGCATTTCCCTTTGTCTTTTCGTAGATTTTTTCAACCACATAAGGGCCGGTGAATCCCGGCTCATATTTCAGAGAGAATTTTTTCTGCAATTCTGCAATTTCTTCTCTCCACTGAGGATGGGACTGCTGCTTTAGCATAGGAATGATTCGTTTCAAAATCTCCTTTGCATCTCCAATTACTTCCGCATCCACAACTAAGTTTTTGTTGATTTCTGCCGGATCCACATCAAACTGCAACACCTTTGCATGGTGAGCAAACTTCTTGGGATTTCCAAGCACACGGTCAGAAAATCTGGTTCCAACAGCAATTAACAAATCACAGTTTGAAACTCCAAGGTTGGATACCTTTGTTCCGTGCATTCCAAGCATGCCGGTGTAGCGCTCATCTTCACCGTTAAAAGCACCTTTTCCCATTAAGGAATCACAAACCGGTGCATCAATCAATTCTACAAATTCTTTTAATTCTTTGGAAGCATCGCTGATGATGGCTCCACCACCTACAAAGACAAAAGGTTTTTTCGCTTTGGAAATCAAAGCTACTGCCTTTGTTAAAGCCTCCTCTGTAATGCACTCTGTACTTGGTGCAGGAAGTTCAACCTCTTCTTTTTTATAGGTAGCCTTTGCTGCGGTCACATCTTTGGTAATGTCCACAAGTACCGGTCCCGGTCTTCCGGAACGGGCAATCTTAAAGGCACGACGAAGTGTAGGTGCCAATTTGTTGACATCCTTTACGATGAAATTGTGCTTGGTAATAGGAGTGGTAATACCTGCGATATCCACTTCCTGGAAGCTGTCTTTTCCCAAAAGGGAAACTCCAACGTTACAGGTTACTGCAACCATGGGAACAGAATCCATATAAGCGGTAGCAATTCCTGTTACTAAGTTGGTAGCACCGGGGCCGGATGTAGCAAAACACACTCCAACCTTTCCCGTACTTCTGGCATAACCGTCAGCCGCGTGGGAAGCACCCTGTTCGTGGGAGGTCAAAACATGTTTGATTTCATCCTGATGCTTGTATAATTCATCATATAAATTTAAAATCGCACCGCCGGGATAGCCGAATACCGTATCCACGCCCTGCTCTTTTAAACATTCAATCACAATTTGTGAACCATTGAGTTGCATAATCTTTCTTTCCTTTTTTCCTATTATTGTATTTCGAGAATCGCTCCACGGTTTCCGGAGGTTACCATAGATGCATATCTTGCCAGATAACCTGTAGTTACCTTAGGCTCTCTCGGCTTCCATTTTGCTTTTCTTTGTGCCAATTCCTCATCAGATACTTTCAAATCCAACTTCATTTCAGGAATGTTAATGGAAATAATATCTCCTTCTTCTACAAGAGCAATAGGGCCGCCTACAGCTGCTTCCGGAGAAACATGTCCGATGGAAGCTCCACGGGATGCACCGGAGAAACGTCCGTCTGTAATCAATGCTACAGAAGAGCCAAGTCCCATACCTGCAATAGCTGAGGTAGGATTTAACATTTCTCTCATACCGGGGCCGCCTTTCGGTCCTTCGTAACGGATGACAACCACATCACCCTTCACAATCTTTCCACCCTTGATGGCAGCGATTGCATCTTCTTCACAATCAAATACTCTGGCCGGTCCTTCATGAACCATCATTTCTTCCACTACTGCAGAACGTTTTACAACGGATCCATCAGGAGCCAGATTTCCTTTTAATACTGCAAGTCCACCGGTCTTCGAATAAGGATTGTCCACAGGACGAATTACCTCGGGATTTCGGTTCACTGCGTTCTTAATATTTTCACCAATGGTCTTTCCGGTAACGGTCATACAATCGGTATTTAATAAGCCAATATCAGCAAGTTCTTTCATTACTGCATACACACCGCCGGCTTCGTTTAAATCTTCCATATAAGTAGGACCTGCCGGTGCCAAATGGCAAAGGTTCGGTGTCTTTTCAGAAATGGGATTTGCAAAGGAAATGTCAAAATCAAATCCTACTTCATGAGCAATTGCAGGCAAATGAAGCATGGAGTTGGTAGAACATCCCAAAGCCATATCCACGGTCAAAGCATTTAAAATCGCATCCTTTGTCATAATATCTCTAGGACGGATATTCTTTTTATACATTTCCATAACCGCATATCCGGCCTGTTTTGCAAGCTTGATTCTCTCAGAGTAAACTGCAGGAATGGTTCCGTTTCCGCGAAGTCCCATACCAAGTGCCTCTGTTAAGCAGTTCATGGAGTTTGCGGTATACATTCCGGAGCAACTTCCACAGGTAGGGCAAGCTTTGTTTTCATATTCCAAAACGCCCTCTTCGTCCAAAGTACCTGCAGCGTACTGTCCCACTGCTTCAAACATGGAAGAAAGTGAAGTCTTATGTCCCTGTACGCGACCTGCAAGCATAGGACCACCGGAAACAAATACAGTAGGGATATTTAATCTGGCAGCAGCCATCAAAAGTCCCGGTACGTTTTTGTCACAGTTGGGTACCATTACAAGTGCATCAAACTGATGAGCAATGGCCATACACTCCGTTGAGTCTGCAATCAAATCTCTGGTCACCAAGGAATACTTCATACCTACGTGTCCCATGGCAATACCATCACAAACAGCAATTGCAGGGAACACTACGGGGACACCGCCGGCTTCAGCTACGCCGAGTTTTACTGCATTTACGATTTTATCAATATTCATATGGCCGGGAACGATCTCATTGTAGGACGAGACGATACCAACCATAGGCTTTTTCATTTCATCGGCTGTAAAGCCAAGAGCATTAAACAAACTTCTTGCCGGTGCCTGCTGCATGCCGGCTCTTGCGTTATCACTAATCATGTTTCATCCTCCATATACTTTTAATTTGTAATTTTCACACTAAATGTTCTTGCAGATAAGGTCTCCCATCTCGGAAGTACCTACCTGAGTTACTGCCGCACGCTTATCAGCCTCCTGAGGCATAATATCAATGGTGCGGTACCCCTGTTGCAATACCTTCTTTACAGAAGCCTCAATGGCATCTGCTTCTTTATCCAAATCAAAACTGTAACGAAGCATCATAGCAGCTGACAGAATCGTTGCAATGGGATTTGCGATTCCCTTTCCTGCAATATCCGGTGCAGATCCACCACTAGGTTCGTACAGACCAAACTTTGTCTCATTTAAGCTGGCAGAAGACAGCATTCCGATGGAACCTGTTACCATAGAAGCTTCATCAGACAAAATGTCTCCAAACATGTTCTCTGTCAAAATAACGTCAAACTGCTTCGGATCTTTTACCAGCTGCATTGCTGCATTATCTACCAGCATATGCTCCAATTCCACTTCCGGATAATCCGCTGCCACTTCTTCCACAACTTTTCTCCAAAGTCTGGAAGAATCCAAAACGTTTGCCTTGTCTACAGAAGTCACCTTTTTACGACGCTTCATGGCAATATCAAATCCACGCTTTGCAATACGGCGAATCTCATCTTCATTGTAAGATAAGGTATCCACAGCGGTCATTACACCGTCCACTTCTTTGGTCTCTCTGGCACCAAAATAAAGTCCTCCGGTAAGTTCACGCATAATCATCATGTCAAAACCATCTCCGATAATATCTTCACGGAGAGGACATGCTTCTTTTAATTCTTCATATAAATAAGCGGGACGTAAATTTGCGAAAAGATTTAAAGATTTACGCAGCTTTAAAAGACCGGCTTCCGGACGTTTTTCCGGCGGGAGCTTGTACCAGGGCGAAGTGGCAGTATTTCCACCAATAGACCCCATCAAAACTGCGTCAGACGCTAAGGCGTCAGCGATTGCTTCATCTGTCAGAGGCACTCCTGTCGCATCGATAGAGCATCCTCCCATAAGAATGTCTTTGTAAATAAAATTATGACCGAAAGATACAGCGATTTTATCCAAAACCTTCTGTGCCTCAGTCACAATTTCCGGTCCGATGCCATCGCCTTTGATCACACCAACATTAAATTCCATATTTTATATCTTCTTTCTTATTTCCTTAAGCGTATAAAACGCTCCCTACTATATTAAGTGATTTAAAATGGAATTTCAATATGATTAGCGCTAATACTTGTACAAAATTCACGATTAAATTGAATGATATTCATTCATTTTCACAATAAAACAAAAGTGGCGAAAAAGAATGCGAAAACCCCAGACGAGGAGTAGGAGTCTCGCCTGGGGCCTTCTGTATATAGTATTCACACCAAAACATGAGTTAAATGACATTTAAACGTAATCGTCTCCGAATGCTAAAATCCAAGCAGTCGATGGATCGACGTGCTCTGCCGTATTCGTTACGATTAATGGAAATGATGCATATCTCTGATGCACCGCGGAACCTTTCCCGCAAGAAAAAAGGAATTCTTTGATAGCTTTTGGTGAAAGAAATGGAATCTTCCATAAGCCTCTTGGTCGTAGCCTTTCCGGCATGAACGCTGGTGGTACGACATAAGACAACATTTCTGTTGATGTTCTTATCTAACGAAAGTTTTTTCTTCATATACCCTTACCATTTCATCCTCGCAGAAGACTTTACACTCTCTTCTGCTTTTGTCGAAGTCGAATACAAATCACTGTATCTTGATGGTAAGTTCCTTCCCCAAAGAGGAAGCAACTTTAACCAAAAAATCCAAACTGGGATTGTACCTGCCGCTTTCCATGCGGGAAATGTTGGACTTCTGAGTTCCGGTCAAGTCCGCCAAATTTTGCTGAGTCAGATGGACTTCCTTTCTCGCTTCTTTCACCTGAGACGCAACCTGCTCTCTGGCCATCAAAGCTTCTGCAGGAGTCACACCGTCTGCATACCGCTTATTCATATTCACACACCTCAACTGTCTTGTATGTTATCATATATGATAACTTTAAGCAAGTACTTTTTTCATATTTTTTTACATTTTTCTTTTTTCTTTCGTGTTTTATTGCACAAAAAAATATCGCAACTCATGATTTGTACTCTTATTCAAAGCACGCCTCATTCATTGCGATATCATTCTTGTTTCATCATTCCGGTTGAAGCTATTTCAAACAATCCACCTGTTCAAAGTTCTTATCCATGTTATAAGAAGTAATGCTCTTATTTTCCACCAGATAAAAATAGTCTCCGGCATACAGGCCTCTTACGTTTTCTGCGTAGTAATTGTATTCCAAATCTTTCGAAGTAAATATTTCTGTAAATTCATCTCCATCAAAACGAAATACCTTGTAATATGAAGACGTATTCCAATCGTCACTCTCATCTCCCCAATCGCTCATAAAGAAACCAAAAATTCCTTTGTCCGGGTCAATCATAAGGCTCTTGTAATCCCCGTCAATAATGTCAGCGCTGTCCGCATCTAACAATTTTGTGGTCACTTCTTTTACATCTGTCGGATCCGAAATATCAAACATGGTTAGTTTCACACTTTCTACTGAACCATTTTCCTCGTCAGCGTCATAACCAATGCCCAACAAATAGTTTTCTCCCCAGGCATGCAGATATTCGGAAAAGCCCGGGAGTTTTAGTTCGGACAATATAACGGGATTCTTCGGATTGGACAAGTCAATGGCAAATAGTGGATCTGTATTTCGGAAGGTGACCACATATCCAATATCACCCATGAAGCGGCAGGACTTTACTCCTTCATTTTCGGCAATATTTAAAAGACTTCCGATTTTCTTCAGGTTTTTATTTAGCACGTACAACGAGCTTTCCTGAGTTCCCTCTTCTGTCCAAAGTGTCGTCATTACCCGAAGGTTTCCCTTGTCATCTTCGTCAATGCTAAAACTGTCATCAATACAACCTTTCACCCTACCTGCTGTTGTCGGTGTAATTTTCCCATCCTTGTAAGAAAACTTGACAATTACAGTTCGTCCTTCGGATTGTGCATAATCCTCATTGTAAAAATAAATGGCATCTTTTGAAACATACAGATTATCCACATAGCCCATTACGGCTTTGGTATCCACCACTTCATTGGGATTGGACACATCTATGGAGGTTGCCACAAAGAAGGGCTCATCCTTTTGTTCTTCCGGAACCAAAATATTGCCGGGCAGAATTTCTTTATCATTTACCTTCGGAATCAAATCTTCGGTTTCCACATTTTTTTCCAACCCACAATAGTAGTAAAATTTTTCTCCGTAAGTTGTCATAATGTACAAATACCCATCCTTAAATCGACTGGTTCGATAGCTGCCATCAATCTTTACCTGTCCAATAAGGGAAGGTTTCGACGGATTGGAAACGTCATAGGTCAGAGCAAAGACACTGCTGTTTTCTTCATCCTCAACATAAACATAGTCCTCGTCTTCATTCTCAGCTAAAGAAGGTTCCTCATAAATATCTGCCACCACATAAAGCCGGTTATCCTGCAAAATAAACTCATCCAGATAAGCATCGCCGATTTCCTCCAAAGAAATAGTGGCTGTTTCCTTCATCTTTCCGTTATTTATTTTTATAATACGGATTTCTCCGGAGGAAAGATATTGATAAATATACTTTCCGTCAGTTTTTACAATATCGCCTTCCCCTACACCATCCGTACGTACGTTGGTGTCGGAATAGCCATCACCGGAGACATCAGCGCTCCCTGCGGTTTTTGCGTCTTCCGTACTCTCTTCTGCAACTTCAATTCCATCTGTCATCACCAGTCCTGACCAGGACTGATTCCACCAGCTGTTTTCTTTTTTCCATTCTTTTCTGGCTTCTGCAATCATATCTGTGATTTCATCATAGCTCTCTGCAGAATGCATAACACCGGGAATGTCGTATGTTATTCCTGCATTATCAGATGTCAAATCTGAGGCTTCTTCCGACAGGGAAGTATCCTCGTTATCATTTTTCAAAGCCTGATAACCAACTCCAATGGTCAGCACCAACACAACAGAAGCCACTGCTGCCATTGCTCTGCCAAAAGAGCGAACGCCGGATTTCTTTTTGTGTTTGCCTTCACCGGCACCACTATTATCCCAGGCATCAATTTTCTTTGCCATTTCCTCAGGCGACAGACTATCCGGGATTTCTATCTTGTCAGCTGCATCTTTTATTTTCTTAATTTCATTTTCATCCATAGAATTCACCTCCGACCATGGAGTCACTTGTTTTACTAGGTATATACAGTTATTTCCTTCTTAAGCTTTTCCAGTCCACGATGTTCCTTGGAACGAACCGTCACCGGCAGAAGTCCCAGAATTTTTCCAATTTCCTTGCTGGTATACCCGCCGAAAATATGAAGACCGATAATGCTTCGCTCCTCCTCATTTAAAGAAAGAAACATTTGGCGCAGCAGAACCCGCTCCGACTCCTCCATAGAGGATCCAAAATTCCAATCCTCAAATGATTGTCGTTCCTCCAACGATTTACCTTCCTCAACAGACGCATCCAATGGCAGCACCTTTTTCGTTGCATATTCTTTCCGTTTTGCTTTGCACTTTCTTGAAAGGATCCGAAACATCCAACCCCTAAAAGCTTCCGGATTTTTTAAACCGTCTTTTCCTTTGTAGGCGTCCATCACCGCCTCGGACACTGCATCCTCTGCATCCTGTGGATGTCCAAGCGCAAACAGTGCATAACGATACAAATCCTTATACACTTCTTCATATTTTCTTAAAAACACTTCTTTTTCCATTTACTCACCCATCAATCCTCGGATTTATGTGTTTCTATATATAAAGTGTAGTAAAACCCGTAATTTGTTGCAAACAAAATAAAAAAAGACCTTCCATAATGGAAGGTCTTAAAACTCAAAATACTTAATTCAAAACTCGAGTCCGATGATACTCGAATTCATGTAATTTATAATTCTCTTAAATCCTGAAGAGCATGCTCTTTTAAAATCAATGTACCGTGCTCATTTAATCTGGCAGCCAATGATGCGTCATTGAATACCTGAGTGGAATACTCCGCTACTGCAAAAACATTTTTGGCCATCTGACGCTTGGTCTGAACCAAAGTCATAGATAGGAAATATGCATCATCAAACTTAAAGAGATTTGAATCCACATCTCCCAAAGCATGCAAAGCTTTTGCCAGGCGAATGCAATCATCCAAAGCATTAAACTCCGCCCACAAAGTCATTTCCAAAGGATCGTCTTCTGCCGCTGCTTCCAATACTTCTTTGGTGGTCTCAACCACCTGATCAAAAGGAGTAGGCTCGTAAGGCTTCACCTCTGCGGTACCCTTTTTGTGAACGTTGTCTTTTTTCTGTTTCTCTTCTGTAATAAAATCTGAGAAATCTTTCAGCTTATCTTTGAACTGAGAAAGCATAGCCCGGATTGCGGCATTTTGGTCATCGCTAATCATCAAAGCAATATCACCGTCCGGCATAATGGATAGCTGGACGTTTAACGCTTCTCCGGAAGTATGGAAATCAACTTCTGTCTTTGCTTCATCCAATATAACGCGAAGGAAATCCTCCGCCTTTTCACGGTCGTCCATTAAATCATCTAAATTTACTCCGTATTCCACCATCTCATCCTGAGAGATAATGCAACGGATAGAGTTTTCATTTAACTTTGTAAATTTCATGGACTCACCTTCTTTCTATGTCAACTTCTTCTTATAATACTTATCGGTTTGTTTATCCATATTATAAAGAAAAACAGGAAAAAATCAATTCTCTTCTTCCTCATCACGGAAAAATCCGGCCAAGATATCAAAAATACACCAGATACTTCCAAACACCGTAGCAGAAAAGAAGATGCGGACAAAACTGTTTAACAACAAACCCAAAGAGATGGCGTGTCTCACATAACCCAAGTAAAGGTTATGAATCGGTCGAAACAAAAGCCAATATCCACCTACATACAAAGCCAAAAGGGTTCCGCCCAAGGAAAGTAATATTGCCATTATTCTTTTTGCTGTTTTTTTCATTCGTTACTCCCTTAAAATATGATATAGTAGCCAATCAGTCCGGCCACGACTCCTGCCACAGCTCCTACTGACACATCTTTTATAAAATGGACGCCTCCGTAAACCCGAAGCACACCAAGAATTACACCTAAAAGCATAAACCAAACCCCTAAATCCGGCTCCACCTGGAAAAAGGTCATGGCAATGATAAAAATAGAAAACACATGTCGGCTGGGGAAGCTCTTTCCCAGAGTGTTCTTTTGAATCACCGGTTCAAAATCATATACCTCGTAAGGCCGCTTTGCGTTATACATCTTTCGAAACAATGTGACAATAACAAAGGACACCGCCGGCACCATAACTGCCGCAAGCAAAAAAGGATCTTTTGACATAAACAAATATCCCAGCAAAAGAGGATAACACAAAAATGTGATTCCTGTAATCATTTTGTCCAAGCCATTTAGCAAAAAGACAATACCCTTTCTCTTTTTAATGCTTTCCGTCATTTTTTTGAAATGTTCTTCGGTCATTTTGAAACTTTTTCTCCGTTCTTTCTGATATAGGTTTCTACGTCTTCCTTAAACTGGGTCCAGGCATCCTCGTGTTCCACAAAGTATTTGGGGCAGTCCTTTCCTGTAACATCATAGTGTCGGATGACATCATCGATTTCCAAATCGTATTGTCCCATTAAATATGCAGTCAAATGTACGAGGGTGGCATAGGTATCGTCACTGAATTTTCCACTTTCATCCTCGTGACAACATTCGATGGAAATGGTGTCGCTGTTTCTCTCATTGGATGCATAGGCAATCTCCGTCAAAGGAACGCACTGAATGACCTCTCCGTCAATTCCCACAATAAAGTGACTGCTGGCATAGGTCTCACCTGAGGCAGCCAATCCTTCAAAATAGCTGCGATTGTTTTCCGCCGTTGTTCCCGGGTTTGCGGTGTAATGAATTACAATTCCGTTTACTTCCTCCAAAGCGATTTGCGGTCTGGAGTATTCATTTGGGGTTAAGAGCTCTTCCGTAATCTCCGGAGCTTCCGTCACCACCCGTTTTGTATTGATCAAAGATTTTAATGCAGATACCATAAGTACGATTACCGTCACTGCACCTATCACCGCCAAAACATAAATGATTCCATGAATGAGCTGTCTCATTCTTCTTCGTTTTTCTCTTTCTGCCTTTGTCATTATTCCAACTCCTCAAACTCTCATTCCATCATACAAAAACCCGGGTAGAAAATCCACCCGGGTTCCATGAAATTCTTATTGAATTTCCAGTGTTTTAATGCATAAATCCTTTTCCGTCTTCAAGTTTTTGAAAAATCTTGTCCGAACTGTGTCCATATCCTCGCCCAAGGCGAAGGCCATTTCCTCAAATAGTTTACGTCCTGCTGTTGCCATCACCTTCTCATCGGAAGACATGGCTTTTTTGCCGGCTGCCATACGAATCTGCTCACGAAGATAAACAGTCTTTACAACGGTAGCCAACGGCTCCGGATCAAATTCAGACATCTTCTCTTTAAAAATGTCTCCTAGCGCGCGTATGTTTTGCTCTCGAATCACAGGAAGCTCCAAAACCTTGTCCAAAAGATTTTGCATCTCTTCCTTGGATTTAACGTCACGGATACGAACCTTTGAAGCAACAGGGGTTATCACCTGACTGCCACTTTGAAATACAGGGTCCAGCGAGTAATACATTTTCTCAGAGCCTTTCCCCTGTAGGGCCTTCTCGGAGATTTCTGCAACCTGACAAACGCCGGAACTCTCATGCATTAAATAGTCACCGACTTGGTAATCACTCATCTTCTCACCATAACTTTCTATAACACCAAAACACATCAAAAATAGATTAAAAAACTGCGTTTCCTAAAAAAAGGCGAACCGCAGATACATTGACATTATACACCCATTTTGGCAAAATTTAAAGTTTTAAAGAGAAAAATCTTTACAAAAATTCTCTCCGAATCACTTCCATCAGATTGTGTTTCAGTGAGGGATTATGCTGGATTCCCTGCTCGCAAATATAGAGCACTTCCGCCAAACGTTCTTGGCTTCGATTTGGACCCTTTTCCATATAATCCACCAAATCAAAAATCATATAAAGCTGAGTATACAACACGCAGTACAGGTATTGACGTATAATATTGTAATTTTCAAAAGCCAAAAAGAACAACTCGTTCATGCACCAGGAAAAATAAGACCGATAACGTTCATAGGCCTCAGGATTCTCCCGTAGCATTTTTCTCATTTGCTCATCAAAGTAATTGTCCACGCAGTCCAAATACTGCTTTCCAAAGATATCCAAATAGCCTTTGATCAAATGATAAAACTTCGGCTCCCGAACCGACAGGGCACCGTAGTTGATGCAATTCAAAACCATATGGTCAATGGTTTCTATTTTAAAGAAGCAATAGGTAGGAGGATTCAAAAGGGCGTACTCTCCCATATTGCTTTTGTCGTAGGTCAAAGGAATGTCCACGGTTTCCTTCAGCCGATCCCGGATAATCAAATCATGCTTGCGGTAAACGTAGGCATACATCGCCTGCCACTTTTCCGGCATTTCCCTATCGTCCTGCCAAAAAAAGTCCAAAAGCTTTTCTTCTTCCTCTTTCAAAAAGGCAAACATGGCGTCGTCTTCGTTGTTCAACTCCCAAAAGACTTCCACCTTGGTATCCGCCTTATGAAACTCCCGTCTGCCGGGATTTTCAATAAAGAGTTTTGCTACCGCCGGGCAGGAAAGAACCAATGTAGATCTGGCTTCCTTATCAAAACTTACCGTCTCTCTAGGATATGTACGGCACACCAAAGGCATCAGTTCCGGATGACCATTTGCCTGGAACTGACACAGTTTATCGGAATTTAAAAAGGGACAGCGACCCAACTGACGTCGAATCACACGTATCCCTTTGTGCTTTGTAATATGTGATCTCACATGCCTTCCGTAAAGCCCCTCCAGCTTTTCATAACGCTCATAAGCCTCATCATCCACCGGAAGCACCCAGCCTTTGCAGCAGCTGGTGGGACACTCCCCTGCCAGGCAGTGAAATTTTTCGTATAAATCGCAAATATAGACATTATCCATTGTTGCTGCTCTTTTCCTCCAAGACCTCAATAATGTCTGCCAATGTTTTGCAGGTAGCAAAAAGTTTTTCTTTTAACGCTTCATCCGGCTCCGTCAAGTCCGGAACCATAATGGTAGGACAGCCTGCCTGATATGCGGAAAGCACACCATTTGGAGAATCCTCAACGGCGATGCACTCATCGGGCTGTAAGCCCAATTTTTCACAGGCATAAAGATAAGGATCCGGATGGGGTTTTCCCTGAGGCACTTCATGGGCACTGATGACCTCATCAAAGGAGTGCAAAAGTCCCACCGCTTCCAATCTGGGAAGAGCCCGTTCCAATGCGGTTGCCGTTACCACAGCAGCCTTTAAATTTTTTTCTTTTAAATAGGATAAAATCTCATCCACACCGGGCTTTTTGGGAATACCATTTTCCTTTAAATAGTCTTTTACCATTTGGCCGCAAAGGATGTGAATCTTGTCATAGTCTGCCCGACCGTCAAACTTCTTTTCCATTAAAATACGGGCGTCTTTATGATTCAAACTACGGAAATCCAAAGCGTCTTCTCTGGTAAATTCCATGCATCCTGTTTCATGAGCCGCCTCTGCCCAAAAAACATTGTACACACGCTCCGTATCCGTAATGGTTCCGTCCATATCAAACAAAACTGCTTTTATCATGTAATCTTCCTTATTTCTCTTTTTCCACCAAGCTGCCTTTTAAGGTGCTGACATAGTTTTTAATATGCTTCAACATAACCTTTGCTGCCGGTGACATAAAATCTCTGTTCTGAGAGCAAATACCCAAAGTTCTGTGCTGCTCTGGCTGAATGGGATATACATCCACGCTGCTCTTTGCTGTTTCCATAATCAACTCCGGCATGATAGAAATACCGGCGCCACACTCTACCATGGCAATGGCTGACTGGTCATCCAAAATATGGCAGTTGGCACGAATGGACAAGCGATACTTATTTAAGAAATTCATAATATCAATATCGCAACTATCCTGCTGGATTACGAAGGGCTGTCCCTTCAAATCGTCCGGTGTCATAAATGTAGTGGTGGAGGGCATAAATCCCTTTGGTACCAAGCAAACCAAACTATCCTTATACAAAGGAATGAAAGGTAACTTTTCAGAAGCCTCCTCTGACACAATACCCAAATCAATATTTCCGTTTTTAATCCAAACAATTACGTCATCGTAACTTCCCTGGAAAATCTCAACATCAATCTGAGGATACTCTTCCTGGAAAGACTTCAAGATATGAGGAATCCAGGTCAAGCAAACGGTATTGGTACATCCTACACGAACGGTACCGGTTTGAAGGCCCTGCATCTGCGCAATTGCCTGAGACAAACTGTTGTTGGAAGAAACAATCTTTTGAATGTAAGGACTGATTTCTTCTCCGGCAGATGTAAGCTGTACACCGTTTTTACTTCTTATAAAAAGCGGGAATCCGATTTCTTCTTCCATTCCTGAAATCGAATGGCTAACTGCTGATGGAGTTAAATGCAGTGCAGAAGCCGCTTTTGCAAAAGAGCCATTGTCAATAATGCTCTGAAAAATTTCATATGATAATAAAGTCATTTACTACCTCCCTATGTATTGAATTACTTTCATCTTTCAAATGAAAAACTTGAACTTTACTTCATGGCACCATTTTAGTACAATACATTCGAACAGTCAATGTTGAGTAATCTTTTTTCTTTAGGGCGGTCGAAAGACTGCCTTTTTCCTTTTTATAGGAACTTTTTTCCCAGAGCCCTTGGAGGCTCTTTTTTTATTCTCCAAAAGTTCTGGAAAAAAGGGCAATAAAAAACCTCCCAAGCGCTGCGCTTGAGAGGCAAGAATTTTATTTTCCGGGATAGGTTACTACGCATCCCACATCGTATTTTGAAAGGCGCTTGCGTCCTTCCAATCCTGCAAGTTCCAAAAGGAATAACATTTTTACTACTTCGCCGCCAAGCTTTTCCACAAGCTGAGCTGCAGCTTCCATAGTTCCACCGGTTGCGATTAAGTCGTCAACCAAGATTACCTTCTGTCCGGGCTGGATAGAATCTACATGCATTTCGATCTCAGCCTTTCCGTATTCCAAATCGTATTCCTGAGATACTGTCTTATAAGGAAGCTTTCCTTTCTTACGAATCAATACGAAAGGTTTGTGTAAGTTGTAAGCCAAAGGAGTTCCAAAAATGAATCCTCTGGACTCTGTTCCGGCGATTACGTCGAATTCTACACCTTCCAATAATTTAGTCATCTCATCAATAGCAAGCTGAAATCCGTCTGCATCTCCAAGTACCGTGGTAATATCACGGAACATAATTCCTTTTTCCGGGAAGTCCGGAATCGTACGGATATAATCTTCTACTGTTTTCATACGAACACTCCTACTCTAAAATAAATCTGAGCACAAAAGCTCCGTATAACAGAATACTCCAACACCCTTGTAAAATCAATATTATTTTTCATACAAGAACTTCTCAGGAAGCTCCACATTGAAATCTACAGCCAAGTCTCTGAAGTTTTGAGGAGTGATTGTTTGAAGCTTGGTGGGAGACATTGAGAGGGTCTTGACCAAGATTTCTGCGGATTTTTCTACTGTGTGCATCAATCCAAAGGTTAAGTCGAAGTCTTCACCGGAAGCAAACATTCCGTGATGAGCCCAAATAGCAACATCATATTTTTTCATAAGTTCGGAAGTTGCTACCGCGATATCTCTTCCGCCGGGAACCATCCAACCTACTACGCCGATTCCGGAAGGGAATACTACAGGACATTCGGTTGCCATCTCCCAAAGTTCACGGGTAAATACTTCATCTTCCAAAGGAAGCACAAAGGTCAAAGCGATGACATTGGTTGTATGAGCGTGATATATTACACGGTGTTTGCCACCGCTTGCCTTTTTCTTTACTTCATGGTTCATTAAATGACTGGGAAGTTCGGAAGTAGGACGACCACCGTTTACCAATCCCCACTGGATCTGATACTTTTCACCCTTGTCATCCAACTTTACGATGCAGCAAGAATCTTCCGGATCCAAGATTACATTTCTAAAATACTTTCCGGAACCGGTTACCATAAAGTATTCCCCAGCCAAATCCGGAACGCTGGTTCCGATTTCATTCCAAGGACCATCTTCTTTTAACAAAGACTTTACTTCAGCTACATCTTCATCTTTCATACGATAGGAAAGGTTTCCGCCGTTTCTTTCATGCCAGCCCTGTTCCCATCCGTCATTTGCCATGCGAATAAATCCTTCTGCGAATTTTGCGTCTGTTATTTTCATTACAATATCCTCCTTGCAGAACAAATATGTTCTTTTATCATTATCTAAAAACTACTGAACTACGATTTCCAAAGGTACGCCGAATTCTTTTGCAACCTTTTTGATGGTTTCCATATGATGTCCCACAGCTGCTCCAAAGTGGTGAGTGGGGCCTGTCTCACTCCAACGAGTAACAAATTCGGAAGCGGAGCAAGAGAAACGGGTACGCATCATGGTATCGCCGTTTTGCAAAATCTTTCCTTCTTCGTTCATACCCTCTGCTGCCACAAACTTAAAGTGACCTTCTCCATCCTGGGTAATTGCCAAATAAGTAATAGGGCCGGTAGGAGGATAGAACTGTGTCAAATATCCGCCGCCTGTCTTTCCGTGGAAGACATCCATCATCTTCATGGTAGGCTTCTTCGCCTGAGAAATATGATAATCACCGGAGCCTGAATGTCCGATTAAAGTAACGTCATCATTAAAATCGATGGTGTACATCTCTGCCAACTGACCGGTACCGGAAATGGTCTTTAAGATACTCATGGCCATAGCCACCTTCATATCACCTTCTACCGCGCATGCAGTTCCCTGTTTGATCAACATAGAAAAGGCAGGAATCAAAAGGCTGTCCACAACGCCGGCCTGACCTTTTGCGTAGCCGTCGTAATGAGAAGCCACCAAACCAAGCTGTTCGTCCTTTACCCACTGTTCAAAAGCAACTACGTAGCGAGCCATTTCCCATACGTCTTCTATGGTGCCACCGCCAACAATATCAAAGGTATCCAAAATATCTTCTGCCTTTGTGCGAATCACTGCTTCGTCAGAAATGTCATCTGCAATGGCCCAGATTTTTTCCCAGTCAAACTGCTTGGTGTAAAGTCCCATTCTGCGATAGAGGTTGGACTCATCGATGTAAAGATCCATCATTCCCGGATAAGGACGTCCAATCTGAGCGATATTGGTATCACGGAATCTTCTTCTACACTGAGCTGCCAGGCACCATTCCTTGATTTCTTTTTCTACCGCTGCATCGCCGCCTTCTACCACACCGGTAATAACAGCGCTACGCTTTCCGTAACGGTTCAAGTCCGCTACCATTTCACCAACTGCACCGCAGGCATAAGCTTCACCCAACCACTCTGCGGTTCCTGCAGTATCATAGTCCAAAGCCTTCAACTTCTGAACATTTACAAGTACTACCGGTACATCCAAATCCTTTACCGCCGGAAGCATATTGTAAGAAGTTGCATAGGTTAAAAGCTGCATAAATACCAAGTCAACGTCTGCAGCGCGGAACTTGTCTCCTGCTGCCTGTGACAACTCTTTTGTAGTCACCACACCACCGTCGATGATTTCCACCGTGTCAGGAATACTCTTTTTAAAGTCTTCAAACTGCTTTTCAAATTCCGGTACCAAAGACGGAAACTGAGGAAGATATGCTCCCAAAGCAATGGAAAACACACCCACTTTTGCTTTTGTTTCTACTAACATACTGATTCTCCTTTATAACACCTTATTTATATACCTTGATTTCAAAGGACTCCCGAACCACTTTTCTGGCGACCTTCAAATCCTTTAATTCATTGTGAGCAATCATCTGCGCCATAATATTTCCAATGGCAGTTGCCTCTGTAGGACCGGCGTAGACTTCTTTGCCGGTAGCCTTTGCGGTAAGCTCATTTAAGTAAGCTGCGTTGGCACCACCACCGATGATGTAAATGCGCTCCAATTCTTTGTTTATGTTTCGCTCTACTTCCGCTACAGTTTTGCCATAGCACTCCGCCAAGCTTTGATATACTACGGTAGCCACTTCTCCCAGAGAGTCGGGCACCGCCTGATTTGTTCTCTTACAATAGTCTTTGATGGCCTCGGTCATATTTTCCGGTGCCAAAAAGCAATCATCATTTACATCCACTCTGGAGGAAAAGCCATTGCACTCTTCTGCCATAGAGCAAATCTCCGCAAAGGAATAGGCATCCTTTGTCTCATGGCGAACCGACTGAATCATCCAAAGTCCCATAATGTTTTTCAAATAACGGAAGCGATATTCGTAACCACCTTCGTTGGTAAAGTTTCCTTCATGGGAGTTTTCATCCCGAAGAGCTTCGGGAAGTTCCACACCCATCAAAGACCAGGTTCCGGAGCTTAAATAAAGCCCATCCACTGTCTTTGGCATAGCCATTACCGCTGATGCGGTGTCGTGGCTGGCACACATAATCACTTCACAGTCATAGCCCACTTCTTTTTGAATTGCCGGAGTCAATCGTCCCAAAGAAGTTCCCGGCATTTGCAATGTATGGAACATCTCTTTTGGAAGTCCCAACATATCAATCAACTCAAAATCCCACTGTTTGGTATTGGGATTTACCAACTGCGTTGAAGAGCCATTGGTATACTCGGACTTTTTCTTTCCGGTAAGCAAAAACTGGAAATAATCCGGAAGCATCAAAAAGGTCTTTGCCTTTGCAAGCACCTCAGGGCGCTGTAACTTATCTGCATAGAGCTGATAAATCGTATTGAATATCTGTTTTTGAATTCCACTTCTTTTATAAAGGGTTTCCTCAGGAATAATCTTGTACACTTCCTCGTCCACACCCTTGGTACGGCTATCGCGATAACCGTAGGTGTCTCCCAGCACTTCATCCTTTTCATCCAAAAGAACATAATCCACAGCCCAGGTATCAATGGACATGGATGATGGAACATAGCCCGCTTCCTTTGCAGCCTTCATGCCGGCTACGATTTCACGGAAGAGACTCTTTGTATCCCAAAGTTTTTTATCACCTTGTGTTACCATTCCATTTTGGAAACGGTACACTTCCTCCATTTTCATTTTTCCGTCTTCCAACCAGGAAATCATATGTCTTCCGGAAGACGCGCCAATATCTACTGCCAAATAATATTTTTGACTCATCTATAACCTCCCATGCCAAAACCATTTATTATAACCAAACAAAACCATTGGCATCTTTTCATTTCTATCTTTAGTATATTTTCCACTAAGAAGATTTATAAGGTCGTGGTATAGCAAAAAATAGGACCTTATTTGCACAGCCGGATAAAATTGTTATAATAATAACAATGATAAAAAACGATCATCCAAATATTTCAGGACGTTTTGCAATTATTGTTTTTGAAAGGAACTTTTCCTATGAATCAGGAATTACTGGAAAAATTAAAGCGTATTACCAAAGAAGAAAAAAATATTCTAAACGGACAAAAAGAGGTGGATCAAAACCTCTACATCTCTCCCGGCACCTTTGAGGAAGCACCTATGGGAGAAAACTTTGTGGTGGATTCCACCCGGCTGTTGGAAAAAGGACGTCTCATTGAAATCCGGCCCAACACCCGCTATGTACACTTTCCGCCTCACAGCCACAACTACGTGGAAATGGTCTACATGTACAGCGGCTCCACCACCCACATTATCAATCATCAAAAGCAGTTGGTATTGGAGGAAGGGGACCTCTTGTTTTTAAATCAAAATGCCATTCAGGAAATTCTTCCCGCCGGCACCAATGATATTGCGGTCAACTTTATTATGCTGCCGGACTTTTTCAAACAGGCGATATCCATGATGGGTTCCGACAATATTTTGCGTTCCTTTTTGATTTCCACTCTAACCGGTGCCGACGGAGTCACTTCCTATTTGCACTTTAAAGCAAAGGACATTCTTCCAGTGCAAAATCTCATGGAAAATATGATTTGGAATCTGGCGGAACACAAAAAGGAAACCAACCAAATCAACCAAACCACCATGGGACTGGTGCTGATGAACCTTTCTTCCTTTGCACTGGATGTGCAGGTTTCGGAGGAAGATTCCTACGAGCAAAAACTGGTACTCTCCGCCTTGCAATACATTGACAAAAACTACAAAGAGGGTAGCCTTTCCAAACTTTGTGAGTCCCTCAACGAGCCCACCTACTTTATCAGTCGCCTCT
>JAEEGL014101062.1_pt1 | contig 22656 bp, 29 predicted proteins | sample 9134231 | NCBI WGS metagenome assembly JAEEGL01 (sample SAMN16246548, study PRJNA631951) | gut metagenome | biome: gut microbiome; feature: rumen; material: fiber-attached | host: Bos | place: Iran: Karaj | collected 2018-10 | reverse complement strand
GGTAACGACCGCTTCTTCATACATTATCCTGCCGGACAAATTGCCCTTGCCTGCTTCGGCTTCGTGATAAATGGCGATATTACCGTCTTCGGACAAATAGCATTTGCCCTGCGGATAATTATTGCCGACGCCGTTTTTAAACAGAAAACAGGACGAGACCGTCAGCGATACGGTCAGGATACATAAGACCGCGGCGAATACCCTGCATATTCTTTTCATCGTTTGCCTCCTATATCGAGTAATCGTTGAGATCCTCCGGTTTAAGCTCGTAATCGACGGAAGACTGTTTTTGCCCGAGCTGATCGGTCCACGAATCGATATTGACGCGAAGTTTTTTAAAACCGAGCAGCTCGTAGACGTGCTGAGCTCTTGTGTTTTTCAGATTCGTATCAAGAACGATCTTACCGTATCCGTGACCGAAAAGATATTTTATGATAAGGCTCAGTATCAGCCTGCCGAGACCTTTGTTCTGCATAGATCTCTCGCAGATCTTTATGCCGATCTCGGCTGTGTCTTCGCCTTTGTTTCTGTAATTCGCTTCGCCTATCGGCACGCCGCCGTATTCTATTATAAGCCGTCTGCCCGATTTATCCGAATCGTTCGTCAGTTTACCGGCGATCTCTTCGGGCGTTATTCCGAGCCCGAGCGGAAAACCCGCGTGAGCCATTATATCGCCGTCGTTCCACCATTCTGCAAGCTGCCCGCAGTCTTGAAAGCCCGCGTTTCTTATAACGACGCCGTTATATACGATAAACATTCAGCCGTCCTCCCGGCTGATCGAATAGTATATCAGATCGCGCTCTTTGCCCTGATAGGTAAGCTCTTTTTCGGTATAGCCGTAATATTTCATACCGCACTTTTCCATGACGCGCTTCGAAGGCGTGTTTTCGGGGAAAAACGAAGCGTATACCGTCTTGAAGCCTTTTTCGTACAGGCAGTAATGGAGAAAACGCCTGACCGCTTCGGTCATATAGCCTTTGTTCCAGTACTGCGAACCGATGCCGTAGCCGATCTCGCACGTATCGTCTTTTACATCGAAATAAAGGATCACGCCGATCATTTTCCCCGTTTCTTTGAGCCGTACGGCGAACATATTGTCTATCGTCAGATACGGCGTTATATCGAATTCTTCGATCGTTTCGAAGTATTTACAGATAAACGTCTTCTGCACTTCTTTATCGTGCGCGATATTCAGAAAATAATCGGCTTTATCCGACTCTTTCAGTCCGTCGAGTATGAGTCTTTCAGTCTCCATATACTGCTTCATATAAGCTTAAAATGTTGTGCGAGGATATCGCATACTTCTTCTCTTGTGTCTTTACCGTCGTTTTGTCTTACTATTGTGAAAAACCCGCTTTTGACGAATTCGTCGTAGTGCTTTTGGCTGTTGATGAGCTGCAGACCTTTTTTATAGTTTTCCATTACCGCGTCGGGATCGTCGCAGCTTTCGATCACGCTCAGAATGAACTTTTTTTCGGGATCGCCGCGGTCGAAGAATCGGTCGACGCTCAAAGACTGCGGGCAGAGCATCACGGCGACGTGGTCATAGTCGGATATCTCTTTCAAAATATCCACGGGTATGTTAGTATCCGCTATGACTTTGCCGCGCTCCGAAAGACGTATAAGCTCCGCGACCTCGAATTCAGCCGCTTCTCTGCCGGTCGAATATATCCACCGCTCGTATTCTTCGGGCGAACGGCGTACGAAATCGCGCCAGTCTGTAAGGTTATTAAGATAACTGATATCGGGCTGATGCTCAAAATCGGCGACCGTGTCCGATATCGCGGCGTGGTAGTTTTCGCCGCAGCAGATAAGGCCGTACCGCTCGGCAAGCAGCTTTACCGCCGTCGATTTGCCGGCGTATGAGGTGCCGGTTATGAAATAAACGTTTTTAAGATAGTGTTTGATTATATTGTTTTCGATCTTCACATTTTCACCCCGATCAGGACCAGAACGGGCAGAGCCCGAGCGTGATAAGCGACACGCCGCAGATATAAGTCAGCATAACGAAGAAATCGGTTTTATAAAACCTTTTCTTCTCATCTCCGTAGCGCATAAGAAACAGCGCGCAGTCGGATAAGAAAAACAGTACCGCGCCGGCGTATGACAAAGCGGAACCGACTCCCGGGCTGACCGTCAGCCTTGTCAGCGCGAAAACGTTCGTTGCGGAATTACATAACAAATATAAAAGCATCGGAACGAACATCGCCTTCGGCGTTCTTTTTTTCGTCCGTACCATTACCGCGGACGAAGCCGCGGCGTAGACCGCCGCCGCGGGTATCATCAAAAGAAGAGGCGGCGACGACAGATCCGTACGGAAGATAAATATCAAAGTCAGAAGAACGTGACCGATGAAAAACGATACGCCGCCGAGAGTAAACCACAGATCTTTTTCAAGTATCAGCAGAACGTCGCCGACAAAGCACGCGAAAAGGGCGCCGATCAGAAGCAGATCGGGTTCGGGAAAACCGACGGACAGGCAGTAAAGGCACAAAAGTGAAAGAAGCGCGGGTTTGCTTGCGTTCGACATCACGGCGTTATGTTTTCGCGCCCCGATAAGATTCAGTACCGCTGCCGCGAAAAACAGCGCGAGAATTATATATGTGATCATACCTGTTCCTCGATATTACGTAATGATACGATCAGCGCAGCTCAAGCGCGATCGGTTCGTACTGTCTGATCTTCAGCGCGACGGTCTCTTCGTCGCTCAGACCTTTTATGACTTTGATCATACACCTTATCGCCGCGTAGTGTGATACGACGACGGCTTTTTTGCAGTTTTTCAGTTTGAGATCCTGTAAAAACGACGACACGCGGGCAGTAACGTCGGAGTAAGTCTCGCCGCCGGGAGCCGCGACGGTAAAGCTGCCGCGGAAGCCCGTAAAACGCTCGTTTGTAAAATATTTCCGGTATTCTTCGATCTGTTCGAGATCGCTTTTTCGTCTGCCTTCGAAACTGCCCATCGAGCGTTCTTTGAGCCGTGCGTCGAAAATTATATCGCGGTCGGCAAACGCCGCGGCGGTATCTGCGGCGCGTTTCAGCGGCGAGCTGAAGATCAGATCGGCGTTTTTTACGTATTCGCTGTTTTTCAGACTCCGCGCCTGAGATCTGCCGGTATCCGTCAGCTCACAGTCCCATTGACCGCAGAAAAAGCCGTTTTCTGTTTTCTGCAAAACATTGGCGACGCTCTCTCCGTGCCTGATCAAAACGAGTTCCATAACGTAATCCCCGATGCCGTATTCAATTAAATTATACAGGGTAAATATGAATATTTCAATAGCGCGACCGAAATGAAAAAACGCCGGAAACGGTTATTCCCGTCTCCGGCGGTTTATTATTTTACTGTTTTTTCTTTACCGGCAGCCATATCGCGCTGTGATAGTCGGGATCGGTCTTCTCGCCGTTCACGCAGTCATACCATTCAACGGTCGCGTTGCCGCACAGCTCGTAATCGGGATTGCCGGGCAGCCATTCTTTGAACACGCGGTCGTTCATTTTCTGAAACGCCTCGGGTACCGGACCGACACAGTTGAACACCGCCCAGAGTCCGCGTGGGAATTCGTAAAGAGTCATACCCTCCGGCACTTCTCCGCCCGTATATCTGCCCGCGACGAGATAGCGGAAATTGCCGCCGTCTCCCAAATCGTCGATACATACGCCGTATTCGCCTATGCAGTTGTCCGCTATCGCCTTTTCGCAGGGGTTTGCGGGTTCTTTGCCTGCGTATACGTTATTTGCGTATTTTTCACAGATCTCGTCCCAGAACTTGGGGATCTTTTTCTGTGAAGTTTCAATATTGAATATTCTTTCGAAGCCTATGAGTTTGAGCCGGAACATCGGCACGATCTTATAATCCATCTGATCGCCTCCCTGTATTGAAATTTGAATGGTAAGAGGAAGAAAAACGTTTATCCCGGCTCCGGCGCGTACCTGCGACGGAGTTGCGCCGTGAAAACGCGAGAACGCTTTTGTAAAACTCTCCGGAGTTTCGTAGAAGTACCGCAGCGCGATATCGATGACCTTGTCTTCCGTCTTTTGCAGATCGAGCGCAGACAGATAGAGCCGTCTGTTTCTGATATACTCGCTTACGGAAAATCCGGTCAGCACCGCAAAACCTTTGCTGAAAAAGTACGGCGAGATATGCACCTCATCCGAAACGTCACTGACGCCGACGTCTTCGGTAAGGTGAGATTCGATATACTCTATCGCTTTTCTTACCGCGGAAAGCCATTCCATAAAGATCATCCCCCCTCTTCTCACACGGACATTATATCACGGCGCGGAGCTGAAATCTTGTCTTTTCCGGCACGTTTTTGTCAGAATCAGCGTTTGAGTCTGCCGGCACGTCTTACGGTGACGTCGCTGACGGGACGGTACGTTCCGTCCGGCACCGGCTCGCCGCGGACGAGCGTTATACCGGGGATCTTTCTGAAGTCTTTGCCGTAAGCGTCCCAAAGTTCCACCGTATTTTCTCATTAACGTATTTCTCTCATAATTATAGTCCGAAAGTGTGAATTTTTCAACACCGCACAACTCCCGGCGTTTTGCGACTCTATTGACAAAACCGCGACGCCGTGATATAATTTTACAAATCTCAAAGAGGAGAAAAATCATGAAACAGAAAATGACCGGCAAAAAAGCGGCGATAACGGGAGCGTCGAGCGGTATAGGCAGAGCGACGGCTCTGCGCATGGCGAAAGAGGGCGCCGACGTCGCGCTCATTGCGAGGAACCGCGAACGGCTCGAAGAGGTCGCCGCGCTCGTTCGCGCCGAGGGACGCAAAGCCGTGATAATCGAAGCCGATATAACCGACGCGGAAAGCGTCAAAAAAGCCGTCCGCACCGCGATAGAAGAGCTCGGCGGGCTTGACGTTTTTCACTGCAACGCCGGCATATATCTGCGCTGCCCCGCGAAGGATCTGACGATGGAGCAGATACGCGAGGTTATGGAGGCGGACTATTTCGGGTGCCTCAACTGCGTTTACGCCGTACTGCCCTACTTTATGAATCAAAAAAGCGGGTCGATAATAGCGACCTGCTCCATGGACAGTAAAAAAGGCGTGCCGCCGGACGCGGCGTACGTCGGCGCGAAATTTGCGATAAACGGATTCCTTCAGGTATTAAGGCAGGAGCTTCGCGGCACGGGCGTGCACGTCGGTATGATATTTCCCGCAAGAATAGACACGCCTATGATAGATAACGTCGACTGCCCGAAAATCACTCCTAAAATCGAGCCCGATACGGTGGCTAAAGCCGTTATAAAAGCGTATCTGAAAAAGAAGAAAGAGATCACGGTGCCTTATTTTTCGTGTCATCTGCTGACGTGGGCTGACGCGATCAGCCCGTCCTTATCAGACTGGCTCGTCCGCGTAAACAAACTCTCCGGTGAAGATAACGGCTCAAATACGGCAAAATGAGATAATGAACGAAAGAGCCCGGACGCTTTTTAAAGGATCCGGACTCTTTTTCGTTTTATTTACTCGGATATAACGCCCCCGTTATTCCGGATCGGTTTCTTTGTACGGAATACCGTTATCCACTCGTTTGAAATAATGACCCGTTCGTTACCGCCGTACGTCAGCGGAACGTTTTCAGATATTCTTTATGTTCGTCTGAGACGCGGTAACTCTCGATCGCTTTCTGTATCGCTTTTTTATGCGTCCACGGGTCGAGCCTGCGCTCTTCAATATATACAACGCTCTGCCCGTATTTTTTTGCCAGAGCCGTGGCGAAATACCACGCGACCATCATTTTGATATAGTAATCCTCGCCCTGAACGGACGCGACCCATTCGAGATACTCGGGCTTGAAATCATCGCCGAGAAACTCGTTCATAAGCATACGTATACCGAATCTGACGGTATAGACGTGATCGGAGCTTATCCACTTTTTTATCAGCGGAATGAGTTTTTCGTGATTTTTCGCAAAAACCTTCGGGCTCGACTGATCGCATACCGGCCAGCAGTCGACGTACGGCAGAAAAGCCTCGACGGCTTTTACGCATTCGTCGAAATCTTTGATCATCGAGATCAGAAAGAAATGCACGAGGTTTTCTTCATAATAACCGTGAGGCAGCCGGGCAAGAAAATCAGCCGCTTCTTTTGTCTGATTTACCTCTTTTGCTATCTTACGCATATCGGGCGTTTTTACGCCGAGCACCGTTTCTTTAGGGATATTCGGTACGAGTTTGCTTTGAAAATCCCTGTATTGATCGTTACGGCAAGCGGCGAGTCTTTCATAAACAGTCACGGTCAAAAACTCCTTTACTGTGCAAACGCTCTTATGATCCGCGTCGGATCACGTTTTTTTAAGTCGGAGAGCATATTATACGCCGCTCCGTAACCGGCAAAATGACGATACGGCATATCCGCTTTCATTTCGTTTTTGCAAATCGCGGACCTTCTTCGCCGACTTTGCCGGTCGGTACGAAGCCGCATTTTGCAAGGACTCTTTGAGACGCTTTGTTGTCGGGATCGGTCTCCGCTTCGATCCGCGTCACGCAGCTCTGACGAAGCGCCCACGATACCGCTGCGCCGACCGCCTCGGACGCATAGCCGCGCCTCCGGTATTCTTCATATATACCGTACCCGATCTCCGCCGAACCGTCGGCGTTCTGACCTTTGAAGCAGAGATCGCCTATATGTTCACCGTCTTTTTTTTCGATCATCCAGATCGCGTACCATTCCCAACGGTCGGGATGCGCCTCCGCGCCCTGAAGCATTTCACGGTACGCGGTTTTCATCGTGACGTCTGTCTGAGCATCTATGATCCGAAGCATTTCAGCCCGTGACGCCGTACGTATTATCAGGCGTTTTGTTTCAAGTTTCGTCATTTCCGTTCTCGCAGTTCAGGTTTTTAATGCGGTGAAACGCCGCACGGCAGTATGATAGTCATACCCGCCGTCACGCCGCCTGATCCGTTTCTTCGGTGCGGGGAATCTCCGCCGGCACGTATTGCCGTTCCGCCTTTGTGATGCCGTCAGGGTAAATCTTTGCAAAGTCTTGTCTCATCGAGATCGGAATGAAGCCTTTGGAAGCGTACTCGGCGGATTTTGCCGCCCAGTCCTGAGCGCCCCATTCGCGCTCGCTGTCGTCGGCGACGATCATATACGCCTCTGCCTTGTACGGGTTTCTTTCGTCGGTGGCGTAATTCATCATGCTTGTATCGCTGCCGCTGTTGCCGAAGGCGAGCACAGGCCGTTTGCCGATCTCACGCTCTACGTAGATCGACTTGTTGGCGTTCAGGTTTTTCTGGATGAATCCGCCGGTCAGAACAAGCTCGTCGCCGTTGACGTATTTGAAGTCCATGTTTGACGGTTCGTCCTCATGGCCTTTCTGCTTCACCTCAAAATCGGTGCCGATCACGTGCTCGGGTTCGACGTAATCTCTTATCGGAGAATTTGCAACGATAGCGCGGGTGGTCGTGCGCTCCGTTCCGCTGATGACCCATATCTCAAATCCGTTATCATACAGGTATTTCACGAGTTCCGCCATAGGCAGATAGAAATTATCTATATAGCGCATATTGTTGAAGCTGGCGGTCTTTTTCTGACCGAACCGCACGGCATAATCATAGAACTCCTCAACGGTCATCCCCGCGTAGGCTTTTGCAAAATTACGCGCCAGCGTTTCGTCGGCAACGTAACCGGGCTTGATAGAAGCGGCGACCTCTTTGAGCTCGTCGGATACGCGCTCCGGATGGTCGACAAGGCAATACTCGATGAACATCATCGTGTCGTAATATGTATAGAAAGTCTCGCAGGCGAGCGTGCCGTCCATATCGAAAACGGCGATCCGGTCTTTTACCGGAATGAAATCCTCCCCGCCTTCCTTTGTAACGGTCTCAACGTAGTTTATGAGCTTTTGTTTGGCACCGGTGCCGTCGTTCCACAGAGAGAGCGCCGCGTTTCCGTCAGCGGGCGCCGTTCCGCCCTGCTTCCATCCGATACCGTTTGCGTAAAGAATACTGACCGTCAAAAACGCGCATATAAATACGATAGCGACGATCCGCCAAATGTTATGTTTCAAATCTGCCTCCGTTTATGTTTTTTTTTGATATTTTGAAATTCGGTAATTCGACCGTCCGGATAAAAGATCGTTATTTGTTCCACTCTTTTTTCAGAATAGCGTACTGATACGTGTTTTCGCAGCGTTGCGTGCCGTCCGGATTATCAACGAACGAGATGAACTCCGGAAACAGCCCTTCGCGGCGCATTCCGAGTTTTTCGCAAAGGCGCTGACTCGGTTCGTTGTTATCCTCGGTATACGCGTATATGCGGCGCGCGCCTTTTTCGTTGAACAGAAAGTCGAAGAGGGCGTGCGCGGCTTCGTAGGCGTAACCTTTGCCGGTGTAGTTCTGATTCAGCATCCGGCAGGGACTGAACGTGTCCTGCGGGGCGCTTTCGTCTCCGTGAGGATCTCCGGCCTCACAGTCCGAGCTTTTCTCTGATCTCAGCGGCGCGCTGCAAGGCGAGCTTTTCATATTTTCCGTAAATATCGAGGATATGCCCGATCATGTCGCAGAATTCGCCGAGTCTGTCAGGTGCGAGCCGCTTGCCGTGTTCGCGCCCGGAATCGATCTTATTTACCCAGATGCTCATTATTTTCAAAGGCGCCTCTCTGACAAGGATCAGATGGATATCTCCGGTCACGTCTACCGTGACGTTTTCCGAATAGTATGATTCATGAGCGTTCCTCACCGCGTTTATTTCCGGCGGCAGCCGCGAGACGATCTCTTCGTACGCTTTATCCAGATCGACTTCGTAACCGTCGTCCTCCCAGAGTTCGCTGTCGTGATAAAGCCCGGGCTCCGCGTATATCAGGTCCTTTACGAAAGACGTCATGCAGTTTTTGACAAAGTCGCCGTCCGGGTCGAGATACTCGCTTTCCCCTTCCGCTCCGTATTTCATCGCGGATCTGCCGACGATTGTTTCATACCTGTCGAGGTTTTCATAAAATATTCTCGTTATGGTATCGAGCGATTTGTATTTCGCTTCTTTCTTTTTCTCTCCCTCTTTGCGGAGCGCTTCGAGCGCTTCTTCCAGGATCGGGCTTACCGGTACGTCGTTTTCCTCGTACAGCGCTTCGATCCTGCGCAGAAATCCGTCGTGAACGTCTTCATACGGATAATCGCCTTCTTTGTAATAGGCGCTGCTCAGCTCGACGGCAAGCCGGCTGACTCTGTCGTTCAGATCCGGATCGTCCTCCAGCTCCTCAGACGGTATCGACTCGAATATATCGAGAAAGTTCTCCTCCGCCTGATCGAAATCAGCGTAGTATTCGCTTGTCGAGTCGTCGAAAAAGCTGTAATCATCCGGATCGGGCAGATGCCTGACGACGCTTTCAAGCCCGTAAAGTATGTAATCGAGGTTTTCCTGCACGTCGTCCGGCAGGTTTTCAAACTGACCGGGATGAGCGTTAAGTACGGCGCGGATAACGTCGCCGTCGTGCCTGAGCCGTTCCGACGCGAAGCCGATCGAATTTTCACATTTTCTTACGGCGGTAAGGACCGTCTCTTTGTCGTCTTTCAGACGGTCGGACGCGTATTCGAGGACGTCGCCTTCGTAGGTTTCTATCGCCGTGAGGACTGTCTCTTCGTCATCCCTCAATTCGTCCGACGCGAACTGAAGCGCGTACCCGTCGTGCCTTACGGCGGCAAGGACCACGTCGCGGTCGCCGCGCAAATCTTCGGCGGCGTATCCGAGCGCGTTCCACGCCGAACCGACCGCCGCGATAACGACGTCCTTATCCGCGCGGAGACGATCGCTCACGTCTTTGAGCATACCGCCGTACGTCGAGAGCGTTCTGATCGCCAAATCCTTGTTATCCCGTATTATTTCCGGCGCGTTTTTCAGTTTGAACGGTTTTCCGTCGAGATATGCTTCCGCCAAGTCGGCGTCGCTCTGCATCTCCTCCGGCAGTGAGGAGAATATTTCCCGGTCAACTCTGACGGCGAGGAGGGCGAGCCCTTTGTCATATCTGAACCTTTCGCTTACGTATTTTATAACTTCGGCGTTCAGGTTCACCGCCTGCTTGACGAATTTGCGGTCGTTTTGCAATTCTTCCGACGCGTAAACGAAGGCGGCGGGGCAGTTTTTTACGATCTTAAGGACCGTTACCCGGTCGGATCGGAGAGAGTCGGGCGCGAACTTCAAACATTCTCCTCGGCGGAGAACGATCTTTTTCATAAAAGCTTCGTCCGCCCTGTCCTCTTCGGAAGCCTGCGCGAGCCAGTCGCACCAGAGGTCTTCGGGGACTTTGCGGATCACTTCATCTTTTTTGCAGTCTTTATACTTTTCTGTCGTTTCCATAAAAACACCGGTCTTCTTATGATTTACAGGTCATACTTTTTTCTTTCTTCCCGCGCCTTTTCCTCAGCCATTTGCGTAAAACGGTCTACGTTGTTGTAAACGTATTCGGCAACGCGGCAGAACTGTACCGTCTGATCGGGAAAGAAATACGCCGAGCAACGCTCGCAGTCGCCGTTCGCCTGACACGTCAAAAGCTCGTCGTCCGTTTTTTCGGCGACGTATCCCATCCAGTCGCCGTCATCGTCATCCTCGAATCCGTCGACGCGTATCCCGACGACGGAGAACGCGTGGTGACCCCTCAGAAGTCTTAAAGACAGGATATCGTTTATTTTCACGTATACAAACTCAGAGAAAATATATCCCTCGAGCCCATGGCTGACCTCGAAATGTTCCGCCAGCTCTTTTTTCACCGTATCGTATATCGGATCCATATCGATATAGTAAGGATCTTTCGTCCACTCTCCGACGGGTCTGATCAGTTCAAAGAGCAATTCTTTCATAAACTCTTTCACGGCAAATCTGACGTACTCGCCTCCCGGCTGTAGGAACTTTCTTGCATCGTCGGCGCAGCCGTCTTCAAGACACAGCGGAACGTAAAGATCGAGTTTTTCCGTCGCTTTATCAAATATCGCCTTTTCTTCGGTTTTATCCAATTTCTTCTCCTCTTAAAATTCCGCCCGGCGGGCTTATCAATGAACTCAATAAACCGGAATCGGTCTGTGTTCACTCTAAGTTCAGCTTATAATAATGGGCGTCGAACCAGGTTTCTTCTCCCCATTTTTTATAGCGGGTCTTTCTGTCCTCCGAAAACCCGAATTTGCGAAGAAGCGCAACCGACGCAAGATTGATATCCGCCGCTTCTCCCGTGACGGACTTACCGCCTTCAGCCTTGACCCAACGAATAACAGCGTCGACCATCTCGGTCCCGAGGCCTTCTCTCCAGCGGTCTTTTGAGATGCAGTACCCGATATCGTAATTCCCGTTTTCGGGGAATATACAGCAGGTGCCGACGGGCGTACCGTCCTCTTTCAGTTCAGCGATCAGATAATATCCTTCCGGGTTGTCTTCCATCTCGTCAACGCATTTGAGATACGCTTCATCCATGTTCTCGCGGACGGGGTCGCTCATATACTTCCCGTTTTCTCTGTCTCCCCACAGAGACAGCGTAAAATCTTTATCTGATTTCTTCCAGGAACGGATCGTCAATCTTGGCGTTTCCAAATTTTTAATCAGAAGCATTGCGTATTGCTCTCCTCCGCAGATCCCGGTTTGCCGGGATCGTTATTTATTTCGGCATACTTGCGTTGCCGCGCCGTTTATTCCACCCCGTAAACTACGTATTCGCAGCTGAATTCGTATCCGAGCTTTTCCGCAAGCCGTACTGATATCATGTTCGCCGCGTCCCACGCCGGTTAACATTGACAAACCGGAATTTGTCACTCTTAACTATACCGGAGTCCCTACTTCAATCAGATTTCCGTCGGGGTCGTAAAATCTGACAACTTTCTGCCCCCAACTATGTGTCATCAGACGATTGACATATTCCGTTTCGGGATATAACGTTTCAAGGCGTTTTATAAATTCTTCTATGTCGGACTCCTCAAAATATAATTCTGACTGATTGCTGTTCGGAATTGTGCGTTTTTTCGTGAACGTTTCCCAGTAACTTGATTCCTGTAAATACAAATTATCAGTCAGCTCCATATTCCCATCGTTATCTTGAACCAACCGTAATCCAAACATTTCACTATAGAACTTCAGCGCACGGCTGCAGTTTTTAACAACAATAAGAGTTCCTTTGTATTTCATACTCTCCTCTGTAAATCCCAATCTGTCGGGGTCATTTCGTTTTATTATCGTCGGCTTATTGCCTCAACGCTTTGGGTCCTTTTTCGCTATGGTGTGATCTTCACGTTTCAATACCCGAGGAATTTTTTCAGTTCTTTATCAGGCAGAAGCTCCTTCTTGCCGAGCCCGAATGAATAATCCGGAACGATCTCAAGATAACGGTCCAGAAACTCCTCGTACGTCTTCGCCTCAAAACAGTACGGCGTGATGAAAAAATCCCTGCTGCCGCCGGTCGTGCGGTTTCCGGCGGTTACGCTCACCATATAGTCGCCCGACTTCAGCTTGCAGAATACGTAGCTCTCAAGATTCCAGCCGTGCAGACTGATGTGACCGAACCCGGGAGCATAAGTTGCCACGGTTTTATTCTCCCGCAGCGCCAGACTCTGATAGTCGTGCTCGACCCATTCTATAAACTGTTCGGCGCTTTCGACGTCGTACACCGAATATTCGCCTTCATCCCGGTACCTTCTGACAAATTCAAGATCTCCGTCGACCGTTTGTATATCGTACTGCCAGGTTTTACAGAGCATCTTTTTATCCAGCCAGCGATAATCCTTTTTTACGTTATTGAACGCCTTTTCCAGATATACGCTTATGTCCGTGCCGAGTTTGAACTTCTCTCCCGGATCCGAACGTTTTACAGTATCATGCGTGTATCCGCACAGAAAATCGATGAACTCGTCGGCGGTCGTGCCCTCGGTCCAGGGGATCACAACGTCCGAATCATTGTAATAGTCTTTTTCTATCTGACCGAAAACGTATTTGCCGTGCAAAGGCGCGATCTGCCACACCGGAGTCTTCTTTTTCATCATCGTCACGGTTGCCCAGCAGAACTCATCGCGCAGTTTTTCCAGCGCCTTTTCGTAATATGTGTTGATACCCGTTCCGTATTTGAACAGCTCCGGGTCCGTCACAGGGTTCTTATTCAGTTTCTTTTCGCGCTTTTTCTCATTCTCTTGCTCGACTTCCATCGCAAAAATCTCATCGGAGCTGAGCGGCGTCCACGCCCACACCTTGTCCGAGCTGTGGCTCGCAAGCGCCGACGAGTAAATAAAGACTCCCCCGGCTTGATGCCGCCATTTATTCCATCTGCCCGCCGCCATGGATCCGTCATTCATTATCAGAAGGCAGAACTGCTCTTCTTTGGGACGCTTTTTGTCGGCAAACGATTTGAAACCCTCAAACTGAATATTGCGCTCGCCCTCTTCCTCTTCGCGGCCGATGTTTATCCAGTTTACTCCTTCTTTTTCAAGACTTTCCGTAAGGTCGTAGCGATCGAGAGAGTGCCATCTCGACACCTCTTCGGAATCGACCGTATCGGCGGTACCGCGTATGAACTTGCCGGACGTTGATTCTTTATCGCTGTAATTGTTCGGATGCCATCCGCCTGCGGTATAGCCGCCCGTTTTCAGTTCCAGCAGGCAGTATTCTCCGTACTCCGGAATATCCCCTTCCGTTAACTCGTGAAAATCGTTAAAAGACAGTCTCAGGGTCTTATGATCAACTTTGAACATGGTTTCTCCTTTGCTCGTATCATCGTATCAATACAATTCAGATCGGCTCTATTATACTCGGAATGTATGAATAAATCAACCCCTGATTTTCATTTCCGTCCCATGACAGTCAGCGCCTTTGATTTTCCGACGGATACCGGAATAATCAAAGGCGCCAAGTTTTCAATACGGATATTTTTCAGCAGTTCTTTTGCGTTTTCGCCGCTTTGCGGCCGACTCGGCGATAAGCGGAGGTTTTATACCGTTAACGCGCTCATACAACGCTCAGCCGAACAGCCCGCGCTTTTTATACGACACGGACTCTGCTGAAACAAACGTATAACCGGTATCGGTTATCGCTTTTTTGAGTTTCTCAGCATCGACGGTTCCGTCGATCAGAAACGTCGCTTCTTTTTGCGCCCTTGACGCTTTGACCTTTTTTGCGTCGGGGAACGCTTTTCTTATCGTGTCGCATATATGCGCCTCGCACATACCGCACGTCATTCCGTCGATTTTTACCGTGATCCTGTTCATTATACCGTACCTCCGATTTATTATCCGAGCGCCGTATCGAGCGCCATCATAACGGTGAATCCGAACGCGAACATCACGACTCCGACGTTAGAGTGTTTGCCTGCCGACATCTCAGGGATCAGTTCCTCCACGACGACGTAGATCATCGCTCCCGCCGCAAACGAGAGCAGATAGGGCATCGCCGGAACGAACAGACCCGCAAACAGTACGGTCAGAAGTGCGCCTATCGGCTCAACCGCGCCGGAAAGCGCTCCGTCGAGAAACGCTTTGCCTTTCGTTTTGCCTTCCGCGTGGAGCGGCATTGAAATGATCGCACCCTCCGGGAAGTTCTGTATCGCTATACCGATAGCAAGAGCGAGCGCCGCCCGCAGTGATCTCGGCGGAGCCGGAAAGCAGTCCCGCGTACACTACGCCGACGGCCATTCCTTCCGGGATATTGTGCAGCGTCACCGCAAGTACCATCATCGTCGTTTTCTTCGCCTTGCTCTTCAGACCTTCCGTCTGCTGTGCGTTCATATGTAAATGCGGTATGATCTTGTCAAGCAGAAGCAGAAACAGGATACCGAGCCAGAAGCCGATGAAAGCGGGAATGAAAGCCCATCTGCCACTGTCCGCGCATTGATTCATGGCGGGGATCAACAGGCTCCAGATCGAAGCCGCGACCATAACGCCGCCCGCAAAACCGGTCAGCGCTCGCTGTACACTGCGGCTCAATTCCTTTTTCATAAATAACACGCACGCCGAGCCGAGCGCCGTGCCGGCAAAGGGGATCAGTATTCCCCATAAAGCGTCAGTCCACATAAACGCCTCCTTGATATACTTTGAATTCTGTCCTCGCTATCCGCATTTTCATAAATCCGTCTCCGGGCTTTGCCGCAAGCCGGGATGATGAAGGTACGGGCGGCTTTCGGTTAGCCTCTGCTAACTATTATAACGCCCCGTTTGGAATTTGTCAATAGATTTACCGAAAAACGCGCAAAAAGACAAAACGCAAGTCTTGATATCGACCGTCTCAAATAATGATCGAATCGGTGAAACAAGAGTGCGAAAGACAGCGAAACCGATTTATGATAACCGCCCCCGCTTTTGGATGAGTTTTCAAAAGCGGGGGCGGCTGCTGTATTGTGGTTTTGATCGCTGCTTTTCTTTCATTTGCGTTTTTTTCTTAAAAAACGCGTTTGACTTACGCCTTGTTGAACTTCTCTTTCGGCTGTTTGCAGCGCGGGCATTTCCAATCGTCAGGAAGGTCCTTGAACGCTATGCCGTCGTGCTCGGCGGGATCGTAAACGTAACCGCATATCGAGCAGACGTATTTACCGCTCGCCTGCTTGGCGGTGAAATCGACTTCGGCAAGGACCGTCGGAACGGGATCGTCAAGGTCGATCACACGCTTCGCCTCGAGGCTTTCATATCCCTGCGGCGTATGCGTTCCGCAGTAAACCGTCGGATGATTGCGTACGAATTCACGCACGCGGTCAAGCGTCTCGCGCGCGGCGGCGGGATCTTCATATACGACCGAGAGCTTGTTTTCGTACAGCGCCTCGTCGACGTAGGTGATATCGCCGTGGAGCATATAGAACAAGCCGTCGTTTTCCGCGATCACGAGGCTGTTGCCGTTTGTGTGTCCTTTGGCTTTGATGAAATAAACGCCGTCGGCGATCTTCTGACTTGCCGGGAAATTGTAATACGCGCCGTCGGTAAACTTTACGGGGACTATATTTGAAAGTCCCTCCAGTTCCGCCGCCGACATTTCATCTTCGTTTACGTAGATTTCGGCGTTCGGGAATGAGCGAAGCTCGCCCGAATGGTCGCCGTGTTTGTGCGTGAGAAGGATCTTCGTTACCTGCTCCGGCTTATAGCCGAGCGCGGCGAACGCTTCCGTATAGCTGCAGATGTCGCGCCCGGTGAAGAGCGGGCTTTTTTCGTCCGGCGTCTCCTCCGGCGTTCCCGCGGGAAGACCGGTATCGACGAGGATCACCTCGTCGCCCGTATCAATCAGATAGTTCTGCAAGCTTCCGCGATAACGGACGCTCGGATCGAAATTCTGCGGTCCCTCCTCGCCGCCGAATGCGAACGGCTGAGTATAAAACCCATCAGCTCTGAATTTGACTGCTTTGATCTCCATGTTTATTTCCTCCGCTTATCAGATTTTATATGAGCGACGCCGCAAACTCTCCGGCGCGTCTGAAATCTTCATCCGTCGGAAGACCTTTGTTGATAAAGATCCACGACGCGGCGCAGTGGAATTCTTTTTCGCTGAGTTTTATACCGAGTTCGTCCGTCACTTTTTTGACCGCTTTCCACGTAGACGAACCGGATGCGGCGGTGTTCATATTGACGACTTCGCCTATATTGTCCTTGTTTCTTTCGAGAAATTCCTTGACTTCCCTGTCGATATTCGCGGCATACATCGCGTTGATAAGAAACAGTCTGTCGACTTTCTCGGAAAGATCGCGCGAAACGTCAAGCGCTTCGATACCGAGCGCCGCAGACACCGCGTCGGCAAGTTTTTTCGTGTTGCCTTTTTTTGATTTTGTGAAATAGCGTATCGCTGTTTTCATTTTGTTTTCCTCCGTTATTATGTATTTTAATGCGATAGTTTTATCAAAGCTTCAACAAGCTCGCGCTTTTCATAAAGCACGCAGCCGCCGGAGCTTTTTTCGTCTTTTGAGAAGCGGCGCGGCTTGCGGCGGCAAATTTGAGCATAAACGCCGTTTCGTGCGGGTTCTTTGCGGTTGCTTTCAAGGCATCCGAAACTATGCGCTCGACGCCCTTTGTCATGTATTCCTGAATATTAAATTCTTCAATTTTCTCGTTCATTTTCGTTACCTGTATAATATTATCGCGGTCGTTTCGTTTAACGCGTTATGCTTTTCGCCTGTTCAGCTTCCAGAGAACAAAACTGATCGCGTACGTTATGAGCAGCAGCGCCGGCAAAACGTACAGGACGCTGGTGACTCCGCCGAAGAAAAATCCGTACCAGTCATAGCCGGCCGCAATAACACCGTTTTCCGCGTGCGTAAGCGCAGCTGTAACGTAATATACGGCGTAAACCGCCATCGGTATTATTCCGGAAAAAGTATGTTTGAAACGGATCTTTGCCGTCTTTTCAAAGCCGAGAAACACTATAAGAGACAGAACGGGGTTAAACAGATGCAGAAAGAAATTGCTGTTATGGAACAAGGCGAAAAACCCGTACGTGTTTGCGGTCGTCGGAGCAAGGAAAAATACCGTGACCAGCATAGTCAGAGTGACGCCGACGGTCCCTATCAATTTCAGAACGTAACTGCCGGCGCGGACCTCGCTTTGTTTTCCTTTAAACACTCTCCACTCGTCGATAGCCGCTACGAGAGCTATGATCCCCATCAGTATGTTTGAATCAACTGTAAAATACTTGAGTATTCCAAGCCTTGACGAGGTCAGAAGACCGCCGCTGATGCCGCTCATCATCCAGGCGACGGCGAACGTTTCCAGAACAAAGAGGCATACGTTCATTATAAACGCTGTTTTGATTTTTTTCATTTTATTATCATCCCTGCGAAATCTTTTGCCGGACCGATGCGCGCTTTTATTCGCGTCATATGCGCGTAGAAATAACGTTTCTCTACCGGGATCCCTTTTTCAGTGAGTATTTTTCTGAGCGCCCGTACCGTTCTTCTCGACCGGTTTGACGTGGTGAAAAGAGCGACGCGCCCGATCTTGTCCGCCGGCAGCCGTTCTGCGTATTCTCTCAGCTGCGGCGCCATGATATTGGCGTACGGCGCCCCGCCGAGAAAGAGGACGTCGGCGTATTCAGTGAGGTCGGGTTCGTCCGTTACCGATATCGCTTTTACTCCGGCTTCTTCAGCGATCGCTTCGGCGATCTTTTTTGTGTTTCCGAGTTTCGAATAATATCTTACTGCCGTTTTCATTCGGATCTTTCCCCGTATCGTTTTGCTAAAACCGGTCCGTTCATTTCAGAACGTACGACGCGATATAATGCGTATCGCCGTCGGTATGCAGTTCCGGATCCTCGATCTCAAACGCCGCGTCGAGCCCGCACTCCTTTGCGGCAAGTTCAAAATGACAGAGCGCGATGCCCATATCTATTTTCTGTATATCCCAGCCGTCGCCGGAAACGTATCCCTTACTCCGCTTTTCATAAAAATGCGCTTTGCTGCCGCATACGACGACCCGCCACGGCTGCTTGTTGACCGCAGAGGGCGCGAGCCGCACCGCGATAAGAGCGTCTTTGAGCGCTCCGGCTTTTTCTTCCGTGAGCGGGGTTTCAAAACCGCCGTCAAAGAACAGCTCTTCAAAATCGAATCTGCTGTCCGCTTTGACGCCTTTTCTCATCACGGTTTCACGTATCGACATCTTCTTTGCCGGATAACCTACCGGGCTGACGCACGGCATGACCTCTCCCTGCTCAACGTCAAGAGCGCGTTCAAACGCGTCTCTGTTCATCGTCCCGGCGATCCACGTCGTACCTACGCCTATCGACTCGGCGTAAAGAACGATCTTTTCGAAAGAGTATCCGAACGCCTCCTCGACGTGCGGAACGCGGCGCATTTTCCCGGCTATGAAGGTGTCTGTACCGACGATCACGGGGCTTGACAATCCGTGCTCGCCGGCGTCAAGCAGCTTCCATACGATCGGTATGGCGTACGGATTGTCGACGCTCCCGCAGTAATCAATGAGTTTACGTGCGTCATCCGAGGTCAGAGCGGTACCGTCAAACGTGCGGACGCTCCGTCTTTTTCTGATTGCTTCCGATATTTTCATTTTGTTTCTCCTTTTTTATATCACTTCTCTGTCTTACGTTCGAAATATACGTATGTATCATCCCGACGGACGGGTACGAACCCGTTCGCTTCGATCATCCGTCGTGACGGTGCGTTTTCGTGAAAGCATCGCGCCGTAACGCGGACGTTCAGCGTGCGCTCCGCATAATCGGCGGTCAGAGCAAACGCGCGGCTTCCGTACCCCTTGCCGTGACAGGCGGGAAAAAGCCGGCAGCCGACCTCGGCATATCCGTCGGGGGTGAAGTTCCACAGCACCGTTTCTCCGATCATCGGTCCGTTCTCGCTTTGGCGGACGGCGAAATTCACCGAGTCGCCCGCCCGCATATCGAATAATACGGACTCGTAAAAAGTATCTTCGGTCAAATCACCGGTAATTCCCGGATCCTCGCGGTAGTCATAGCCCCAGAAACGGTTGTTGTTCACGTCCGTATTCATCGCAAGATACGCCGGCTTGTCGCTTTCCCGGATCTCGGTCAGAACGATATCCCCACCCGCCAGCACCGTTCCCGGCACGGCTTTCGCGGCGGGTGTTCCGACGTGGACGAGGTATTTATTTACGAGCGCCGTCGGATGATACTGCATTTTTGAAGTGCGGAGCCCCTCGTCGCCCGAATCGTCTTCGCGGTTGACGTATTTCGGCATCCGCTCCGCCTGATCACCGATCAGGCGGACGAAACCGGAATACATGGTCGGATACGCTCCCTCGTATTTTCTCAACGCCTTTTCCGTATGTATCAGCAGCATATCGCCCGAGATCTCTCCGATGCTGAACGCCGCGAGTTTATCATCGACAAACAGCCCCGCGGTGTAAAGCCCGAGCGAAAAAGAGACGTCAAAGAGATTTTTCGTCTGCTCAGACTCGTGCTTTTCAAGCGTTTGCCGGTCCGGATGCTCTTTTTCGTACGCTTCCATAAATTCCGTCACGCTCCGGCGGTCGTCTTCTGTCAGAAGTCTTATATTCGGTTCTCCGTAAAGCTTTTTGAACCGGTTTATATGATTACGCTGTCCGCTGAATCTCTTACCTTTGAACGTCAACGCGTCTTCGGCGAGGTAGATATAGTCGCTCCAGCGCCGCTCGTATGCCCACATCGCCTGCGCAAGACGCTCATCCGCGCGTATCTTTTCAAGGATCTCCTCATCCACGGCAAAAAAGCGGAGCGGGAGCCGGTTTTGATACGCGTACGCTTTCAGACCGTCGATCATACCCTCCGGGTCCGCGCCGACCGGATAGCTGAAAGCAGTTTGTCCTCCGATGATTTCGCTGATCGACAGCGTTTCGTTCCACAGACAGAATCGAACGTCCGTATCGTTTCTCCACATATATATGCAGCCGGCGGAAAGCTCGCTGCAAAGCGATCTGTTGTTCCTTATATACGGAAGGATCTTTATGAGAAGCGTCTCTGAAAAAGGCTCAAATTGCAGCATATATCACTTTGCAAGTTCTGCTTCGATCGCTTTTTCCAGTGTTGCCGGCTTGTCGGTCGGGGCGAAACGCAAGACGACGTTTCCCTTACGGTCGATCAGGAATTTGGCAAAGTTCCACTCTATTCTCCCGGGTTTCTGTTCCTTCAGATAAACGTAAAGCGGATCGGCGTCGGAACCGTTGACCTTGATCTTGGCGAACCGCGGGAATTTCGTGCCGTAGTTCAGGCGGCAGAACGAATCGATCTTTTCCGCGTCGCCCGGCGCCTGAAACGCGAACTGGTTGCACGGAAAATCAAGGATCTCGAAGCCCTGCTCGCGGTATTTTTCGTAAAGCGCTTCAAGCCCTTCGTACTGAGGCGTAAGGCCGCACCTCGTCGCCGTATTGACGATCAGCAGGACTTTCCCTTCGTATTCCTTCAAAGAAACGCTGTTTCCTTTGTTGTCGGTTACTGTGAAATCATAAACGTTCATTTTAAAATTCTCCTTTTATTAAATTCTTATTGATTTGCCCGCTCTTCATCGAGCATCTTGTATAAGATGCGGTACATTTCCGCCGCTTCATCCGGTGTCAGATGAAACTCCTTTGAAATGCTCTCCGGAACGCAGAGCGCTTTATCCTGCAGTTTTTCGCCTTCTTTTGTCAGAGTGATGACGATATGTCTTTCATCTTCACCGTCTTTTTCTTTTTTGATATATCCTTTACTTGAAAGCTTCTGCAAAAGCGGGGCGACCGTGTTGGATTTCAGGCAGAGCGTTTCGCATAAGAACTTTTCATTGACCTGCTTTTCTTCCCACAGTACCATCATGACTATGTATTGCGTGTAGGTAAGGTCGAGCTTGTCAAGCAGCGGCTTATATTTTCTTGTTATCAGATTTGATACCGCGTAAAGCGGAAAGCAAAGCTGGTTCTTTAATCTGAGAGAAGCGTATTTGTCGTTCATCTGTATCTCACCTCAAAAATTATATCGCATGCGACTTATATGAGCAAATTATATCGCGTACGACACGATTTGTCAAGAGGTTTTTGTGATTTTTTCAAAAAATAAACAGCGCAGCAAAAAACCGCGCTGTTATTCCGTAATATTCCGACTGTCCGGGCCGTTTTCATCCGACGCACCGGAAATTATACTACCGTATATCCTTCGGCTGACAGGATCGTTAGAGCCTTTTCAAAGTTTTCCCTTTTGACAAGAATATAATCCGTATTGTACGTAGACACTGCAAAAATCCCTATTTTATGTTCCGCAAGGATCCCGGATATTTTTGAAAGGATACCGATCAGAGAAAAATCGAGAACGCCCTGAATACGAAACCCTTTCCACCCGTCATCCCGTTCTGCCGTTTTTTCCGGCACGTCGGCGGTCTTGCAGACCAGAGATATTTCCTCATCCGTCTTGCCGATGAAGAAAAAGTCCGCTGTCGTATCTACGTCCGCAATCGCTTTCGCCTTGCAAACGGTCAGATCGTATTCCAATTTCTTCAGTTCCATATGTTCCTCCGGCAAACCCCGATTTGTCGGGATTCTTTTACTTTTAATCTGTATGATTGTCGTTTTCGCGTTTCATTGAATAGCCGTCGCCGGGCTGCAGACTGTCAAAAACCAGGCACAACTGATCTCTCAATCTCCAGTATAGATCTTCGTTTTCCCCGCTGACAGAGCCTTCCCGGCCGTATGAAACGTACAAATAGCGGCATTCGCCGTCCGGACCGTCGATCCTGCCGAGATATTCGGTATAATCGTCGAGCTTTGTTATCCTGCGTTTCAGACATCTGATGCTTGCGAGCAGACCGCTGCACGACGGGTCTTCTTCACAAAGAAGAATAAAGTCTGTCCGGCAGCTCTTTTTTCTGACGCCGACAAGCCCGCTCCAGCGTTTCGGTATTTCAAACGAGTAAAGTTCTTTTGTATTTCGCATGGATTTTTTATTCTCTCCTTTCTGCGTAAAACGAAGCGTCGGCGTCGCCGCGCCGGGGATATCAGGCGGTTCTTATTTGCCGGCATTCAGCGCGCAGTATCGTCTGTGTGCTCTTCAAATCGATTGGGAGGGAAAGTTGCCCACCCGCGAAAGAAAGGCCCGTAAAACGCGTTTTTGAAGGGATCAAAAGCTATCGGCAAACAGGAATTTGTCGTGTTGTTATTTGCTCATCTTTTTCCACCAGGAAAATGCTTTTTTCATCTGCCTGTTTACTTCACAGCAAACTCTTTCATAAATTGTTTCATCGGCAGTCTGAATTTGCTTATACCCTTTTGCGGGGCTGAAATC
>JAEEGL012652337.1_pt1 | contig 22656 bp, 19 predicted proteins | sample 9134231 | NCBI WGS metagenome assembly JAEEGL01 (sample SAMN16246548, study PRJNA631951) | gut metagenome | biome: gut microbiome; feature: rumen; material: fiber-attached | host: Bos | place: Iran: Karaj | collected 2018-10 | reverse complement strand
TGCATCACCTTGGGAAGCACCACTATGAGTCTTATATACTCCATCTTCATAAGTAACTTTTGTCATCTTATCAACGTTTTGAGTAATCCACATAAATAGATCATCATAGAATTCAGTAACGAATTCAGCCTTTGTGCCCCATGTTGATTCCGTAACTGCGGCAGTGTTTGCGACATAACTAATTGTATATGTTTCAACTTCATAATTAGCTGTAACTTCTAAATCACTTGTGATATTAGATAGATCACTAGGAGTCCATCCTGTGAAACGATAACCATCACGATGAGGATCAACTGGAGTAGTTGCTTTCTTACCTTGTTTTACTTCTGTTTCTTTAATAATAGTGCCATCATAATCTTTAAAAGTAACAGTGTATGTTGGAAGATTAGGATCTTCACGTTCAGGTAAACGTACTTCATAAGGTTTAGTAACGTCAACTGTTACGAAATCTACACCTTTATCAATCCACTTTTGTAAATCACTAGCATTAGTGTATTGACTAAATGTCCAACAAGAAACAAGACATCCAGCTTCATGATAACGAGCAATCCATTCTTCTGAGTTATCATAAGAAATATTGAAACTAATATCTAGTTTATTATCAATACAACGTTGTAAGAATGTTTCACTTTCACAAGAATTAACTAAATATTGACAAGGAATATATCCATATCCATGAGTTCTTGTCCAAATTAAACAGTTATATTGTGAACCTAAAAAGATAACATCATTAAGCATATCACATTCAGTGATTAAATCCATTAATGCTTGCATTCTTGATTGGTCAGAATTTGTAATTCCGGCTGAACTCTTTAGTTCCACTATCGCTTTACAATGTCCAGCTTTACATATCTTTAGATATTCTTCAACTGTACATAGAGTAGTTGTATAACTAATGCCACCACGAGTAGTAGTATATTTTTCATCTTTAATATCTGACCAGTTATATTGAGAAATAGTTTTGCCATTGAATGTATCATCATGACAAGTAACGAATACTCCATCTTTAGTTTGTTTTACATCACATTCAATTGCTTGATAATGATGAACTAAATAAGCATTACGGAATGCTTCTGCACTATTCATAATACCACTATAACATCCAGCATGACCAATGAAAGTGATTGGATAATCCCAAACAACTTTAATAACACGCTCTAAGACAGCTCTATTTCTCGCATTATCGCGAACGATATATTTAAATTTATAAGTTCCTAGTTTACGGTTATCAAGTTCACCTTCAACTGTGATACTACTTGAAATATCACCATCATGATTATCAATCGCTTTAACACCGAATAGAGGGTCAAATGATTTATTATAAGATACATTCATATCTTTAGTCACATTATCAGTAAAAACAAATTCAGGGGCAACACGGTCTTTAATGACTTTAATATCTTTCATCGCAAAGCCCTCCTTACCTTCTACTTGAACCATGATTGTCGACTCACCTTCCGCTAAGCCTTTAATCTTTCCATTTTCCATTGATATAATTTCATCATCAGTTATTTCAATAACTAGTTTATCACTATCACTTTCCGGAGTAACAGTAATAGTATAAGCAATTTCATCGCCAATATAGAGTTCATCTTCACACTCAATAGTGATAACAACCGTAGGTTTTGGAGGATCTTCTTCTTTTGCTTTGACTGTCACTTCAATGAAAGCATAACCACTTCTACCTTCGATTAAGCAAATAATTGTTGTAGTGCCGGCAGATAATCCTTCAATTATATTATCATTTAAGGAAATAACACTAGGATTTGTGACAACATAAGTAAACTTAAAATCTTCACTCTGTATGTTTGTCTCTGTAATTAATTCAGTTCTCTCACCAATATAAATCTCTTTCTTACAGTCTAAACTAATTGTGACTTCTTCCTCAACAGGGTCAGGAATAGTGGTTTCATCATTTTTTACAGTGATATCAACCGATGCATAAGCATTCTTTCCTTCAACCAAACAAATAATTGTCGCATATCCGGCTTCTAAGCCAGTCACTGTAGTCCCCGAAATAGAAACAATATTTGTATCAGTAATGATAAACTTAAAAGAAACATTACTAATGCTTGGTTCAATCTCTATTTCAAGTTGTGTTTCTTCTCCAACCAATATTTCTTCCTTGCATCTAATTGAAACAGAAACAGGAACTTCTTTTTCTTCTTCCTTAGGTTCTTCCCCTTGTGGTTTATCACCACTTGGGTTTAATAATTCACATCCAACCAATAAAAATAAAAAAATAAAAATAAATGATAATTTAAAAAGAGATAAAATTTTTGACATTTTTTCTTCCTTCCTTGTAATTATATTGTACTACATTTCAAAAAAAAGTAAAAGAAAAAAGAGCTATATTTGAAATGATTTTAAATCATTACTCAATTTCACTCTTTTGTTTCTTTTCTTTTCTTTCAATATTTCGAAAAATACTTTCTCTCTTTTGAAATAAAATTAACACAAACCATAAAATATCAGCGACCTGTAAAGGGATAGCGATAAAGAATATCATGAAATTATTCTCAAAATCAGAATTAAATACTTTAATTGTTAGATAAACTGATAACACCGCTGTCCACAAAAGTGCCGCCACAATTAATGGTGTTACTTCAATTCTTCCCCAAATGGAATTAAACACTAACCAAATAATCGCTGATACTGGTATCGCATAAATAAAGGATAGCCACGTGTCATTAAAATCTAGTACCCATGATAATATGACAAAACAAATAGTCGCTACAACCCAAGCAACAAGAATTGATAATAAACAAATGATAATTCTCTTACCAGTCTTACTCTTTTCTTTTACTTTGATTATTTCATCACTATCACTAATAAGCCAATCAACTGTCACATCAAACATTTGACTAATCGTATAAAGCATTTCAACATCAGGCATTGATTCTCCACGTTCCCATTTAGAAACTGCTTTATCGGAATAATTAAGTTTATTCGCTAGTTCTAATTGTGTTAGATTGTTTGCTTTTCTTAGTTTTATTAAGTTTTTTGCAAGATTCTCTTTCAAATTTTCCATATATAGTATTATATATCATTTTTAAAATAAAATCAATGACAAAAAAAAGCAAAGAATTCATAACTCTACTGGTAGGAGAGTTAATATTTTTAACAGTAGAATTGATAGTGTGAACAGTAGGTAGGATTTACAAACTTAATGGTTTATAATTAAAATGTATAAATATGTATATAATAAACAAAAGTGGAGGTAAATTATGAAAATTGCAATTTCTGCAGAAAGTACAATTGATCTATCTAAAGATCTTCTAATTCAATATGATATCAAAACTGTTGCTTATACAGTTATCTTAGGTGATAAGGTTGGCCTAGATGGCGAAATCACCACTAAACAAATCATTAACTTCGTTGATGAAAAGAAAATCTTACCAAAGACTAGTGCCGTTAATGAAGCTCAATTCTATGATCATTTTACAAATCTATTAAAAGAATATGATTCAGTTATTCACTTCTCTTTATCAAGTGAAATGAGTGCTAGTTATAATAATGCCATAAAAGCCAGCCAAGGTCTAAAGAATGTTTATGTCATTGATAGTCGAGTTTTATCAACTGGTATCGCTCTTGAAGCAATCTATGCAAGAAAACTTGCAAGTAATGGGGCAACTCCTGATGAAATAGTTTCGAAAGTTAGAGCGAGAATTCCTGCCGTACAAACAAGTTTTGTTTTAAGTCGTCTTGATTATTTATATAAAGGTGGTAGATGTAATTATTTATCATTCTTATGTTCAGCCCTTCTTAAGATTCGTCCCCAAATCATTGTATCGGATGGAAAGATGAAACCAAGAAGTAAATATGTGGGAAAAATCAATCGCTGTATTGAAAAATACGTTGATGATACTTTATCCGCATTTAATACTCCGGATTTGGAGGAAGTATTCATCACCTCGACAACCGCAACTCCTGAACAAATTTCTCTAGTTACCGAAAAATTAGTTGCCCGTGGTTTCCGTAACATTCATGTTACTTATGCCAATGCGACTGTCACTAGCCATTGCGGTGAGAACTGTTTAGGTATTCTTTATATCAATGATGGTGATAGTGAAGGAAATTATCTTAGCTAATCATCATTTAAAAAAAGCTATATCACATCATATTTTGATGCGATATAGCATTTTTTTTATTCTTGTTGTATTCTAATAGGCATAAATACCGAATAGAATTCTTCACCACCAAACATAACATCAATTGATGGTTGTTCTAAATATTGGAAAATAGAATTATATGTTTCATTATATGAATCATAAAAAACTTTACTTGCATCATAATATAACATTGCGGCAATAGAAGCATCATTACTTAAATAATCTCTATATTTATTATAGATTGCGTCTCTTCTATCAAACTGTTCATCTTCACTTTGATATTTATTTGTTTTTAAAAACATATCATTTAAAACACGATAATGGTTTTCCACCATAGTATTATTATCGCTTGCCCAGCCTAAGAAATAATACACATTGATTTCCGGAACACCTACTCGTGTATTATCTTTGTCAACGTCATCAGGATATGGGAAAGGCACATAGGCAAATTCTGGTTCACCAGTCCAGTTAAGTCCATTTTCAACACTCCATCCTTGTGAACTATTAATTAAGTCCATAGTACCCGTTGTCATTAAAACACCCTCATCAAAGAAATCGTTCCCTGATTCAGTTTTTTCTTTATTCAAAGTGGCTACTGTACTTACACATCCACCTTTAACTAATTTTTGCATCATCGTCATCGCATTTTTTGAGAAAAATGAGTATAGATTATAATCAGTAAGTGCTATATCAGTAGTGATTCTTTGCCCGGATGCGTTAGTTAGGCCAACGTAGTAATAATATGGATGACCACCTAAGACATATTTTCCTTCGCCCATTTTTTCTTGTGCAGTATAAACCCAATTCATAAATTCACTATAAGTCCATTTACCTTCTATGAATAATTCTGCAGGATCATCAAGTCCTAATCTCTTTAACAAACCATAGTTATAAAACAGGCCTAAATTAACATAAGATTCCCTAGTGTTTAATCCTGTGGATGAAATAAAGAGATCTCCACGATAAGTTCCGGCCTCCTTCATAACATGATCCATTTGGCTAAAACCATACTTATCATAATACTCTTTAATATCAGCAAAATAATGGAATAAATATTTTTTAACAGATGATGGTCCGTACAAAACATCAAAGGAATAATCTCTTAGTGCAAACTTGTTATACATCCAATCCTGAATTCCGCGAATATCTGTTATTTCTTGAAAAGGACACTCAATAAGTTTTATCCTACAGTTATATTCTTCTTCTACTTCTCGCCAAGCTCGCTGCTTGTATATTTTATCAAGGTCTTGATATTCCTCTAAAAAAGGATCTATTTCAGCACTTAATCCAGGAAAACTCGTTACGGTAATTTCATGTCCACCCAAATTTGGTTTAATTTCCTCTTGTGGCTCAGTTTCACATGTAATTGTAATTCCAGGATGCCATGCTTTTGGATTATCCGAAACAATTTGAATTCTAGCTTTGCCAGCACCGACAGCAGTAACATAGCCTCGTTCATCAACAATACAAACTGATTCATCTGATGAAACAAAAGAAAAATGATCTCTACTAAGTAATTTATCATAATAATAAAATATTTGTTGGGAGTAACCGACATACATTTTACGATCACAAATTAATTCTACAGGATAAGGAGCATAATAAACTTTAGAAAAAGAATAGACTACAGTTATCTCAATACTTGCCACTTTTGTAGGATCTGCAACTGAAGTCACATAAATAGTCGCAGTGCCCTCTTTGTTAGTAATAATATATGGCTGTTCAAATCCATCAAACACAGTGACAATATCTGGATCGCTTGACACATATGTAGCACTATAATCCTCAACTGTAGAACCAACCTCTGGTTTTATGTACATTCTAACACCAATATTCAAGGTAAGTTCCGTTGGTAATTCCCATTTAGTAGGTGGCTGAGGAGTATATACAGTAATACTTACTTCTTTATATACCGGGCTATTTCCATCAATGCCTTTATCATCAGATAAAATGCCGATAGTACATACTCCTTCCCTAACACCAGTAATTAAACCAGTTTCATCAATTGTGGCGATACTTTCATCACTAGAAGTATAATACAATTTTTTATTGGTATATAACTCCTTATCATTCTCTTTTTCAAACACATACGAAATATGTACTCTTTTCATGTTAGATAATAGAATATAATCATCCCTAACTATTAAGTCTATAAGAGGATTGAACTTATCCCTTCCAACGCATTCAACTATTATAGTACTATAATCATCCGATTCAACCGATCTACCAATTACCTTAACAGTTCCCGATGAAATAACTGTTAATATACCATCATCAGAGATTGTCGCAATTATCGTATCATCTGGACCATCAATTTGTTCAATTTCCCAATTAACAATTTCAATTTCTCCACTTTTAGTATTTTTTGCTACATATTTTTCAGGTGTACCATCAATGGCTTTCTTATTTCCTTCGATAGTCATATTTGTTTTTCTAACAGTAGTAAAACTTGCATATAAATCTAGATCGTTTTCGACAATTCTATCAAAGTCCCATCTAACATTACCTTTTGTAAACCATCCATGAAAATAGAGACCTTCTTTAGTTGGAGTTGTTATTTCTTCTACTTTACTATTCTTTTCTATTTCTTTTTTCTCATATAATTTATTATCTAAGTAAAAAGAAACATAGCACTTTGTATCGTCAATTATATCGATATTACCTTCAATATCGGTTTCATTATCTTCATTTATTTTATCTCTACAACAAATTAATAAGAGTGCTATTAGTAAAGTCATCAATGAAAGTAAATACTTTTTCATAAATTAAACCTCTTTTTTAAAATTATATACTAAAATGGTGGAAATGTCAAAAAACATAATGTTGAAATCAATAAAAAATGGTACCCAGAAAGGGTACCGATTTTATTTTAAGATATTACGAGTCGCAATAATATCACTCTCTAGTCCTAAAACATTTTTAATAATCACATCACCAATTTTTACTGGTGCTTTGATTCTAACTTTATTGATTTCTTCCATTACATCAAATATTTTGCCTTTAGGGATTGGCATTGATGTCATAACAGGAAGACGTTTAAGTTCCGTTGATTCAATTGCGACAGTTGAAGTAATCATTCGTGTTGGATTTGTAATTTCATTTAAGGCATATACTTTTCCTCTTGGACAAGTATTTCCCGTCACATTCATATTATCATCAACTTTAAGATGACAACCACGAGGACAAACAATACAAATAAATTCTTTCATTATTCTTCCACCTCCACTGTTAAATCAAGTTTATCAGAATCAAATTTAGTTAAATCAAGATTCTTTAGAGGTATATTTTCCATTTCCGCTGGAAGTAAATATAATTTCTTAATACGTTTTACTGATTCCCCATTCACTTTGATATTTACGTAAACATCTTTATATGGTTTTCTAACTCTGAATTTAAGAATAGTATCATCTAAATTATCAAGATGAGTTGTTGTTGGAAGGACATAACCAATGCCATTTAATGGCGAAATAGTGATTTCATTATTTCCTTCTTTTAATTCACCTTTAATATAACGAGCGGCATTTAAACCAGCAAGGCGTCCTTCACTTGATACGAAGTCAACTAAATCATGAACATGTAAACTATTTCCACAGGCAAATATACCAGGAATAGAAGTTTCTAAATTTTCATTAACGATTGGTCCCTTAGTTCTTGGATGAATAGCGACACCAATCTTTTCAAGTAGTGGGTTATTCGGAATTAGACCAACTGAAAGTAATAATGTATCAACATCAAATGTCATTTCCTTACCAGGAACGAAATTTAAGTTATCATCAACTTCCGCAATAACTACTTTTTCCACGCGCTCTTTACCAATGATTTCTTTTACGGTGTGGTGAAGATATAGAGGAATATTGTAATCATTTAAACATTGAACGATATTTCGGTTTAAGCCATTAGAATATGGCATAAGTTCCGCAACACCTAAAACTTTAGCACCTTCTAAAGTCATACGACGGGCCATGATTAAACCAATGTCGCCAGAACCTAAAATAAATATTCTTTTACCTACCATATATCCTTCAATATTAAGATATCTTTGGGCAAGACCAGCAGTCATAATACCACTAGGACGAGATCCCGGGATATTAATCGCACCACGTGTACGTTCACTACATCCCGTTGCGCAGATAATCGCTTTCGCTTTTACTACCACATATCCATCTTCAAGTGATGAATAATGAACTTCTTTATCTTTTGTAATATTTAAAACCATCGCATTAGTTTTACAAACAATACCACGTTCCTTAACCATATCAATAAATCTTTGGGCATATTCTGGTCCCGCTAGTTCTTCTTTGAATTCATGAAGACCAAAGCCATTATGAATACATTGCAAGAGAATACCACCTAAATATTTATCTTTTTCCAAAACTAAAATATTTTTAATTCCGGCATCATAAGCTGAAACCGCAGCTGCTAAACCAGCGGAGCCCCCACCAACAATTATAAGATCATAATTTTTTACTTCACTCATCTTACTTTTCTCCTTTTGTTTTCTCTAAAAGGATATAAGAACCATTGCTGGAATACTTAATATCTAATGGATTTTTTCCTAGCTCATCACATAGGATTTTCATAATGAGTGGTTCACAGAAACCACCTTGACACTTACCAAAGCCGGGACGAACTCTCTTCTTAACACCTTTGATTGTTGTGGCCCCACAAGAACGGTGGATACAATCAATTACTTCTCCCATCGATACTTGTTCGCAACGACATACCATTTGTCCAAATCTTGGGTCTTTTTTAATTAATTCATTTCTTTCTTCAAGTGATAAATTATTGATTCGATATAGCGGACGACGACGAGGATTGAAATCTTTTTTCTCGACTAATTCAATACAATCTTTAATCATCTCGATCGCTTTTTCGCCAATGGCTGGTGAACTTGCGAGTCCTGGAGACTGAATACCAAGCATATTGATAAAGCCAGGGCAAGGTGAATTAATCACGAAATCATTTGATTCATGATAAGCTCGAAGGCCACTAAATTCTCTAATCAGATGTTGCATTGGTATGGCATCAACTAAACGATAGGCTTGATTTAATACTTCTTTTAATGTTAAAGAATCAGTACCTTTATCACTTCTATCGCCAACAAATTCACTTGATGGACCGATTAAGAAGTTTCCATGAGTAGTTGGACTAACTAAAACACCTTTACCTTTTGATGAAGGAACACTAAATAAAGTATGACTTACATAAGGCTCATTGAAATGATCTAAGACATAATATTCACCTTTACGTGGCATTATCTTTTCTTTCTTATCACTTACATAATTATTGATAATATCACTGTTAACACCAGCAGCGTTAACTACTACCTTTGCCACATATTCATCTTTATTAGTCTTAACTAAATATAAATCTTTATCTTTTTTAATATCAATTACTTCTTCATCTAAATGTAATTTAACACCATTATCAATCGCATTTTCCATCAAGGCTACAACAAGTTCAAATGGATTAATAATTCCTGCATCAACCGCATATAAAGCTTTTGTGGCTTTTTTAGTGATGAATGGTTCCATCTTTCTTAATTCATCTTGCAAAACGATACGAACATTAGCCCCATTTTCTTTTCCATTCACTAATAGCTTTTCTAATGTCTCTTCTTCTTCAGCGTTTGTCGCAACAGTTAGAGAACCAATTCTCTTTAGTTCAACATCAAGTTCATCACAAACTTTAGTGAACATTTCGCATCCTTTCACATTAAGTTCAGCTTTAAGTGTTCCTGGATGAGGATCATACCCTGAATGAACAATCGCACTATTAGCACATGATGTTTCATCACCAACATCATTATTCTTTTCTAACACTAATGTGTTAACATTATATCTTGCTAAATTTCTTGCAATAGTGGCTCCGATTACTCCGGCTCCCACAATTATAACATCATATTTTTCTTTCATTTTTTCACTCAAATCTTTCTTCATTTATAATATATTTAATAATTCTTCATCTTCTTAATATATTTAAACGTCTCTTTTTCGCCCTTTTCCTTTAACATCAAAAGCCATGATTCCAAAACTTTCGCCGTTTCTTCATTCATCCTTTCAACTGTTCTTTTTGATACGAAATAGTTATAAGGATGGGCATCAGTATACTCTTTCTTCATATATGTTTTGGATGCCGCTACTCGGTCACAAAACATTTCCTTTAAATACTTCATTGGCATTAAAACTGGTTTATATGCTTCATCAGTCAAATCATAATCAGTCCAATATTCATAATGATGCTTATTACGACCTTTATGATGCATCCACGCTTTACTCATTCCTTCTTCAATTCTTTCATAAAGAGTTGGAGATTTACTTCCAGTGTAGTACTTTACTCCTGGGAAAAACTCCGTAGGACCATATTTTGATAAGTCATGACCTAAGGCTTGAAAACCAATCCCACAGCGGAACGCATGACGAATCACTAAATGGCGATGATGAGTAATCGTATATAAATGACCAAAGAAATTCTTAATGTAGTTCCTCTTCATGTTCTTCTTTCTTTTCTTTTTTGAATTCGATATATTTTTTATCTAAAGATAAGACTATAACAGCATAAATAGATACTAACGCTAAAGCAAGAAGTTCACCACAAAGGATATCACTAAACCAGTGCCAACCAGATAGTAATCTAAATAATACCATTAGTACGGCAAGAACTAACATTGCGATCACGAGTGGATATTTATATTTATTATTCTTAATGTTTTCATTAATCACAATAATAGCACTTAAGTAAACAAATACCGAAGCTAAAACATGACTTGATGGATATGATTCTTTAGGCATTCCATCTTTAAGTAATGGTGCATAATTAATATGAATATGATCAAAAGCGATATAAGCGATTAATAATACTACATAGAAAGCACCAAGAATTACTAAGCTTAAATCTAATCTTTTTTCTTTAAATAAACGATAAGCACCGAGTGCGCAGAATACGCCCCCAACACCAAATGATAGTATTAATAATATATCACTGATTTTATCAAAGGTATCACTACTTCCTAAAGAATTATAAACACTATTATTGATACTTGATAGGCCAACTTCTGTAAGGCTTTCACCAATTACCCCGACATCGACTGTTTTAACTAGAATAGTAAATAAAATAAATAAAACTAATAAGGAAATACCGACTATTAATAATAATTTATGTTTTAAAATATTTTTAATCATTATTTAAAAACCCTCGTTGCTTCTACGGCTTTTTTCCAGCCTTGATATCGTTTTGTTCGTTCTTCTTCCGATATCGTATTCAAGAAGATCTTTTCAATAGTATGATCTTTTAAGATTTCTTCTTTATTCTTCCAAACATGAGTCGCTAGACCTGCAAGATAAGCCGCACCTAAGGCTGTTGTTTCTAAACATTTAGGACGTAATACTTTAACATCTAAAATATCAGCTTGGAATTGCATTAGATAATTATTAGCGCTAGCTCCACCATCAACGGCTAGAGTCCTAATTCTTGTCTTCGCTTCTTCTTTCATTACTTCCATTACATCTTTTGTTTGATAGGCAATTGATTCAAGTGTTGCCGTAATGAAATGTTCCTTTTTAGTAGCACGAGTTAAGCCAAACACAGCACCACGAGCATCATTATCCCAATATGGTGTACCAAGTCCAACAAAAGCAGGAACCACATAAACACCATCTGATGATAAAGTTCTTTTGGCATATTCTTCACAGTCACTTGATTTAGCGAACATACGCATTCCATCACGTAACCATTGAATAGCACTACCACCAACAAATACCGATCCTTCTAATGCATATTCCGTTTCATTTCCAACTTTCCAGGCGATTGTTGTAAGTAAACCATTTTTCGAATATACCGGACGATTTTTAGTATTCATTAACATGAAACATCCAGTTCCATAAGTATTCTTAACACTACCAACATCGAAGCAACATTGTCCAAATAGAGATGCTTGTTGGTCACCAATGATTGAGGCAATTGGAATATCCGCACTTTCATCAATTTGATATAGTTTAGTTGCGATACCATATTCTTCCGAATTAGATACAACACGTGGTAATATCGCTTTTGGAATACCAAACATTTCTAGTAGTTCTTCATCCCATTCTAATGTATTGATGTTAAACATCATTGTACGGGAAGCATTAGTCACATCAGTTATATGACATTTTCCTTCCGTTAGTTTCCAAACTAAAAATGAATCAACTGTACCAAAATAGATTTCCCCATTTAATGCTCTTTCATAAACACCAGGTACATTATCAAAAATCCATTTAATCTTACTTGCACTGAAGTAAGGATTGATGATTAATCCTGTTTTCTCATGAATGATATCTTCATAGCCTTTATTGATCCATTCTTCACAGATCTCTTGTGACTGACGACTTTGCCAACAAATGGCATTATAAACAGGCTTACCTGTTTTCTTATCCCAAAGAATGGTCGTTTCCCTTTGGTTAGTAATACCAATAGCGGCGATATCTGATAAACGAAGACTACTCTTGAAAAGTGCTTCCTTAACTACTTCATATACTGTTTCCCAGATCTCTAGTGGATTATGTTCAACCCAACCACTCTTTTTACAAATTTGACTAAATTCCATTTGGGCTGTACTCACAATTTCACTTTCACGATTAAAAATAATTGCACGAGTACTAGTTGTACCTTGGTCGATTGCTAAAACATATTTTTTCATAAAATGAAACTCCTTATTATTACTTTTATATTATATCACTTTTCAATCTCTTTTTGTATCATTATTGCAACATCAAAAGAAAATAGTTGTTTCTCCTTTTCTCTTTCTCCGCCTAGGTCTCCCCTCTCCCATTCTTCACTTAAAACATCACCAGAGAAAAACAAAATATAGAGATTTACTTTTAAATAATTAGCAACAGCTTGTAATCCCGATGCTTCCATATCAACAGATATGCATCCATCATTTCTTCTTTTTTCAACGTTATTAATAGTCTCTCGATATATCGCATCAGTTGTCCAATTGCATCCCTTAATGAATTTAAGTTTATTATTTTCACACACTTTTTCAATCAACTCATAATTCGTAATATCAATGTAATCACTGTTAGGCATATAATGATAAGATACACCCTCATCACGATACGATTTAATAGGTATGATTATTTTCCCAATTGCTTCCTTAATTAAAGTGCCACAAGAACCAAAATAAATGAAATTCTTAACACCAGTAACATAAGCTACTTCTTCTAAAATTGTTGCCGCAACAGCTGCTCCTATTGGTGACATAAAAAACAAAACATCAAGTTCTTTTAAATGAAAGATATGTATCTTTCCATTTGCTGTACCAGCAAAACCTACTATTTCATAATCATACTTGTCTAATACTTCATCCATCACATGATATGAGAAAGTCACAATACATGTTTTACACTTTACTTTACAACGACTATCCTTATAAATATCTGATGGTTGAATTAGCGGTTTTGACTTATCAAACGAACTTGTTATCATAGGTTATTAACCTCCTCTTCGATTTGTTTAATAGTATCCATTATAAGTTTAAAACTTGGCATATCTCCAAATATCATTTGATTCATTAACTTATAATCATCTTCTACTTCCTTTAAATATTTGTCATTAGGAATTAGTTTAAAACTACCAGGCTTTGCTTCATCAAACTTCGACCAACTGCGATTATAAAAAGTAATAGTGAACTTCCTCACTTCATCTAATAAACCAATATCATTTTTGATAGTCTTCCAAACATCAGAATTATATATGCAATATAAATCATAATAATGACGAGAATATCTCTGTGGGAAAGATCCACTATCTCGGTTAGCTTCTTGATGAAGTATAAGTGACTTTTCCCAAAAAGTGCGTTCTGGTTTCATACACTTAACAGTAAATGTATCCCTCATTTCATCTTTTAGCACAATATTCACATATGGTGCTACTTCTCTCACTTCTGTTGGAATAACCGCAGACAATGAACTCATTTCAATCTTAATCTTTGGCATTATATACCCATATGAGTTGGAATGGGGATATTTAACATAAAAAGCTAAATTTTTCTTATCTAATTCAAAATGAAACTCCTTGTTTGTTTCCCTTTCACATTCCTCTTTCATTTTAATGATTAGCTTTTCTTCAATAAATGACATTGCCTTTTCATTTATGTAATCAATGAATTTCTCTTTTTGATTTCTAGATACTAGTGTCTTCATTTTCTCATCTAAATCAATATCTAAAATTCTTGCATCTAATACTACATCTAAATCTTCCGAATAACGATTGATTAGATTGTAACACTTAGATAAAGACGTGCCACCTTTAAAAATGAAGTAATCTTTATATTCAGAACGATTAAATAAGTAATCAAGAAAATAACAATTCCATAGGTCCTTTTCAATTGCATTTAAAGAATATTCAGTCTTTTTATATGCTGAAAAAATATAGTTTTCAATAATTGATAATTCTTTTTTCACTAAACTATTCATCAATCAATCCTCACAATTTCCTTTATTATTTCATATACCCAAGATAGCGTTTTTGAAGATTCAACTAATAGTTTTTCCTTGTCCTCATTATTCAGAACTCGACCTATTTGGTATATATCTTCTTTTGTAACTTTTTCTTTTCCTTTATATCGCAAAGCCTCAATGACAATAGCTGTTTTCAATGACATATTTTTAATAGATATATTATTTGTATGTCTAAATGATAAGAGTTTACCTTCAATATCATAATCTCTATATGGTCCATCACTTCTAAATATGTACCTAGAGATAACTTGTGTTGACAATCCTAAATAATTCAAAGCCGCTTCGCCAGCAGGACAAATATTCCAATCATAATTTAGGGCAATCTTTCTTGCAACAGCATAAATTGATAGTGGAACATATTCACTTATTTCATCAAAAAATTTTGGTTTATAATAAATTCCATCTATTAATCGAAATATAATATGCTCTTTGATGAAGCGATTCAGAATTACTTTTACATTTCTAATATTTGTGATATTTGAAAAATCTTTACAAACAAATATCGTATTAGGTTCACTTTTTTCAATTATTTCCCTTATTTGCCTTGAACTAGTCATAATAACCCTCTTTCTTTTGTTACCATTATTATATCATTTTGGTAACATTTTGTAAACAAAAAAATAAAAAATCCACTAGAAACTAGTGGATTCATTTTAAAACAAGTTATGCAATTGTAATATATTTCTTTTCTGGTTCTACATGTTCTTTCTTAGGAACTACTAAGTCAAGAACACCATCCTCGAATTTAGCTTTGATACCTTCTTCATTGATATCTTCACCAACATAGAAAGTACGACAAACATGACCATAGAAACGTTCTTTATGTAAGAACTTTTCTTTCTTGTCTTCTTTCTTACATTCACATGCATTATCAGCTTCAACAGTTAAATAACCATCATCTAATGAAATCTTGATATTCTCTTTCTTATATCCAGGCATATCAATCTTAAATTCATATTCATTATCTAATTCTTTAACATCGCTACGCATATATTGTTTCTTTTCAACAGTAAACATATCATCAAACCAATTATCAAATAAATTATTATTCTTTCTTAAAACAACGTTCATAATCAAAACCTTCCTTCTTTTTTATTATTTCTAATTACGCAATTGTAATATACTTCTTTTCTTGTTTCTTAACTTCCTTAGGAACTGTTATATGAAGAATACCATCCACAAATTCAGCTTTGATGTCTTCTTCTTTATAACCTTTACCTACATAATAAGATCTACTAGCACTATAGTACTTTCTTTCTCTAATGATGTAATCATCTTTCTTTTCATCATTCTTTATTTCATAACTTACAATCAAATTACCATCGTGGAGTTCGATTTTTACTTCTTCTTTCTTAACTCCTGGCATTTCAACAATGAATTCATACTCATTATCTCTTTCTATAACATCAGTCTTCATTATGTTCTTTTGGCTTTCGCCATAGAATAAATTATTGAAGAATGAATCATTGAAAGGATCAAACCAACCGCCATCATAATTTCTTTCTCTTAAATAATTACTCATAACAAACACCCCTTTTTAAAATAATTATTTAGATTTGTAACTAGTTATTACTAATTACACATATAGTATATCACTATTTTTAGCACTGTCAATAGTAGAGTGCTAATTATGACGTTTTCTTTCTTTTCGTCACCTATAGAGATAATAAAAAAAGACTAGTTTTCGCTAGTCTTTAACATCTCTTGATAATAAATATATTTAATTCCTGAGAAGCGATCAAATCCAACAATATTGAACGCTAAATCATCATGATATACGACAAGTCTCTTCTTACCATGATATATCATTGTATCTTTTGATAAATCACATTCAATTATATTATCACTATATTTGATTATTAATTTATCTTTATATAATTCAATATGACCATTCTTATATCGCTTTTCTTTCTTATTATCCGCAAGATTTTCTATCTTAATCTTTTTAACATCATCACTAAAGATTATTCCTTCTTTATTAATATTCTTTAGTTCTTCTTTTTCATAATTAATCCAATCATTAGTTGTACTAAATTTTTTTGTGCCACTTAATAATTCAAGATGTAGATCTTCTTTATATGATACTTTATATCCACATTTTTTACAATATAAATCATTATGCGATGATTCCATCATATTAGTAGTCTTACAATCAGGGCACATGAATAAAACTCGTTCAAGATATTCAGCTTTTCTATTACTCTTATATAGTTCATCTTTTAAATCTTCATAATGATTAACACTAATAGCGTCCATTATTGTTTGATATAATTCATCGTCATTTAGTTTCTCTATTTCACTTGGTGTGAGGATTTTCACGATATTTCCTGTCGCTTTACCACGTCTTGTTTTATTACCAAAACGAGGATCAACGCCATATAGTCCATAAGTGCGATAAAGAACTGTATCTACGCCTAGTAAACGCACAAATTTCACAATTGATTTATCAATAGGACTCTCTAGTCCGCCAAATGTACAGTCTCCACTTGGAAATAAACCAACAACAGCGTTTTGTTTGATGACTTTCATTGATTCCCTAATCATATGAAGATCACTTTTTCCCTTCATTGTGGGAATAATTCCGAAGGCATAATCTAAAAACTTTCCAATCTTCGATTGCATTAACTCATAATGGGCAATATAATGAACCGAACGATTGAAGGCCAGTTGTAATAACGCTGGATCAGCGTTTGATGTGTGATTGCATAATATTAAATATGGTTTATTCTTTTCTAGTTTGTTTTTCTTGCAGTGGAAATGATATTTAAGTCTTAAATATATTATTCCTCCAAGACGAAAGAAACTAACCATAAATTGATGTCTTTTTCTTACTTTCATACTAACTCCTAAATAACATTAAGAATTGCGACTTTTAAATATAACGACTCCGGAAGCGATAATAACATTGCATGATCTTTTCCTTGGAAACGAAGTTCCATGAGTCTGGTCTTAACACCACTGAAACTAGAACTCTCTTCAATCATTTTCATGAATAAAGGGAGAGTTAAATGTTGCGAACAACTACAGGTAATTAAATATCCACCTTTGTTAAGAAGTTTAAGGGCTAACATATTTATATCTAAATATCCTTTATAACCTTCTTTTACTGTATCAATAGATTTAGTAAAAGCTGGAGGATCAAGAATAATAACATCAAACTTCTTTCCCTCTTTTTTGTACTCTCTAAGTTTTTCAAAAACATCAGCACAAATCGGATTGATATTAGTGATATTATTTAAAGCCATATTCTCTTTAACACTTTCAATCGCAAGAGATGAAATATCTAAAGCTGTAACTGATTTTGCGCCACTCTTTGCGGCACATAAAGAGAACCCTCCAACATTACAAAAACAATCAAGAACATCTTTATCTTTAACATAATATAGTACATTCTCTCGATTTTGTTTTTGATCTAAAAAATAACCTGTTTTCTGGCCATTCTCCATATCCACATACATCTTGATTCCATTCTCTTCGATGATAACTTTTGGATTGAACTCTCCATAGATTGGACCTTTAAACTCTTTTAATCCTTCTTTTTCACGGACACTTACATCACTTCTCTCATAAATTCCTAGTGGATTAAAAACCTTCACAAGGGCATCGATAATTTCTTGTTTTCTAATTTCCATTCCTAATGTTAGTATTTGAATAGATAAATAGTCACCATATTTATCCACAATTAGTCCTGGAAGCATATCACTTTCCGAAAACACTGCTCGGTAATTATTATTATACCCCATATCAAGTCTACGGTTATTGGCTTCTTTTATTCTTTTATAGATGAAATCAGGTTCTAGTGCTTCCTCATTATAAGAAAGAATACGCACAATAATCTTTGAGGCATGGTTAATAAAACCATAACCAATGAATTTATGATCAAAGCTTACAACTTTTGCGATACTTCCTTGTGTATCTTTTCCTTCTATTTGTGATACTTCATTAGCATAGACCCAAGGAAACCCATTTAATTTATCTTTTTCTTCATTTCTTTTTAAAACTACTACATACATTTTTTCACCTTATTTTTTTTATTTAATTAAATCATTGATAGTCTTAATAGCATTAATAAGGTCATCATATGAAATATTCTCAGCATATCTATAATTATCTCTATAATTATACCATAGTTTAATCATTACTGAATCATTTTCTAAGAGACCAATTAAATCAGTTGATCTTTCAATTAATTTATCCGTTCCCCTTTTAATCGATGTATTCTTAATAGCTAAAATTAGCACATTTTTGTCTATATCATTCCACTTAGTTTTTACAAGCATAAATAAATCATAAAAGTCTTTCATTCTTGTGTTATCTATATTTCTTGATATAATTGTTTCAAACTTCTCAGCTAATATTGTCTCAATATTGTAAGATTTTATGAGAATACATTCATCATCAAATATAGGTTTATATTCATAATCTATTTCATCAAAAGTGATAATATCACCACTAGTAATGTCTATCAATAGATTTGTCTTTAATCCATCAAATTCAGCTTTTATATTAACGCAAAAACCAGGGTATGTATTATCAAATCTTATTTCTTTAATTGCTTCAATCGATAATTTTACCTCATCATTATCTATTGATATAATTTCTTCAATTACCTTTTTTAGATTATCCTTAGTGAGTAAGAAATCTTTTACACTAACATCTAAATCCATAGTGCTTCTTAGATCTATTCCTAGAATATTCGAGACAAGTAATCCCCCTTTAACAATAAAGTTTTCCTTATAACTTGACTTAGATAATCTTTTAAGAAATATCTCAAATAAATACTCTTGAATGATATACTGATTATGTATTCCGGTTTTCTTTGATAAATTTGATACTTTTGCCTTTAAAGAATCTCTATTTTTTATCATCGCAACACCTCAAAGTAACTTCTAACTTTACTATATATATTTAGTTTTTTAGCGTAATCATATAGCTTTATAACATCTTTTTCATTACTATAGTAATAGGCTCTAACTGCTTTGTTAACTAATTCAACATCGAGGTTGTTTCTATTTTTGATTACGTCACAAATTGTTCTTTCTAAATCATATGTTTTGACAACACTGCCATCTTCAATCGAAACTTCAGTTAAACCAAGGCTATGCAATTCTCTTTTTACATAATATAGATTGACATTTGGCAAACTTTGGAGAGACCCTTTATAACCACTTGGAACGGTCACATCATATTTAATTGGAATTCTATCAATAATTTTATGTAAATATAGTGCTGACACATTGGAAAAAAAGGCATATTTACTGCGATTCTGTACAACAACAAAATCATTAGAAATATACTCTTTTTTAATATATAGCCCTCTACTTAATCTTACAATGACACCTTTCTTGACAAGATTAGTTAAATAAATACGAGGAATGCCTTGATCAACTACATCTTTTGTACTCAGATATCCATTTTTAAACAATTCTAATACTTTATCTTTATACATGTTTTTTTCCTTTCACACTTAAATTATAACACATTTAAGTGCAAAAGTAAAACATTTTTTTATTTGAAAAATACAAAGCCGGTGTTTATTTCACCGGCTTTTCTTATCTAATTTTATGCATTTTTAGTTGGATCTAACATTGTAAGTTCTACACGACCACGACCAAGGTCAACGTTAACAACCCATACTTTAATGATATCACCAACTGATACTACATCAAGTGGATGTTTAATGAATTTCTTGCTCATACGAGAAGTATGAACTAAACCATCTTCCTTAACACCACAGTCAACGAAAGCACCAAAATCAACAACGTTACGTACTGTACCTTGAAGTTCCATTCCTGGTTTTAAGTCTTCTAGATGTAATACATCACTGCGAAGTAATGGTTTTGCGACTTCATCACGAGGGTCACGAAGTGGAGCTGCAAGAGCATCTAGAATGTCATTAAATGTATATTCACCAACACCTTCGAATTCCTTAATGAATTCTTTACGTTTAATTTTAGAAATCTTTTCTTTCAAAGCATCACTGCCAATATCTTTCTTAGTGAATCCAAGTTTGGCAAGAATTTCTTCCGCAACTTTATAGCTTTCAGGGTGAATTGAAGTCATATCTAGTGGTTCATCACCTTCAGGAATACGTAAGAAACCGATAGCTTGTTCAAGAGTCTTAGGTCCAATACCTTTGATACTTAATTCATTACGGTTCTTGAATTCACCATGTTCATTACGATAATCAATTATTGTCTTTGCGCTCTTAGCGTTAAGTCCTGATACTCTTTGAAGTAGAGGAATAGAAGCACTATTAACGTTAACACCAACACTATTAACTGCGCTTTCAACAACGAAGTCTAATGATTCTCCAAGTTTAGCTTGGTTGACATCGTATTGATATTGACCAACACCAATTGATTTAGCATCAATTTTAACAAGCTCCGCAAGTGGGTCTTGTAAACGACGAGCGATAGATACAGCGCTACGTTCTTCTACATGATAATCAGGGAATTCTTCTTGCGCGATTTTGCTGGCAGAATAGATTGAAGCACCTGCTTCATTAACGATGATGTATTTAACATCTTTACCGATTCTCTTGATACAATCAGCGATGAAACTTTCTGTTTCACGACTAGCAGTACCGTTACCGATAGCGATAACTTCTACGCCATAAATATCAACTAAGTTCTTAATAATGTTAAATGATTCTTCAGTACGAGCATCACTTACAACTTCTTCTTTATTCTTTTGGTTAGGGAAGATAACACCTTTAGTTAATACTTTACCAGTTTGATCAACACAAGCAAGTTTACATCCAGTTCTAAACGCTGGGTCAACACCAAGAACTACTTTACCCTTCATTGGAGGAGTAAGTAAATAACTCTTTAAGTTAGCCGCAAAAATATCAATTGCAGAATCTTCTGCTTTAACCTTTAGATCAGCTCTAATTTCACGTTCGATTGATGACTTGATTAAACGGTTATAACTATCTTCAATCGCAAGTTTAACATATGGAGCTGTAACAGACTCAGGATTAGTAATAACTTGACGATTTAAGAATTTAATAACACGATCATAATCTTCTTTAATAGATACTTTTAATACTTTTTCTGATTCACCACGGTTGATGGCAAGTACTCTATGAAGTTTAATTGTTGTGATAGGTTCTTCATAGTTATAATACATAGCATATGTATGATTTGCATCTGCGTTTGCATCTTTAACTTCACTAACAAGTAAACCACGAGTTTCAAATAAACGACGAATCCAACGACGATATTTAGGTTCATCACTAACGATTTCAGCGATAATGTCTTCAGCACCTTGTAAAGCCTCATCAGCATCTTTAACTACTAATCCATCTTTTTCAAGTTTTTCATAATCTTCACTAGACATTTCATCTTTCTTAGTGACATATTTATTAGCTTCAGCGATTACATCACCACTTTCAGGGAAAGATAATAAATATTCCGCAAGAGGATCTAAACCACGACGTTTAGCTTCGGTTGCACGAGTTTTCTTCTTTTCCTTGAATGGACGATAAATATCTTCAAGTTCAGATAATTTATTAGATACAACGATTTGATTTCTAATCTCATCAGTTAATTTACCTTTTTCAGCGATTAATCGCATAATATCTTCTTTACGTTCAGCTAGTTTTTGACCATATTCCCATTCAGTATAAATGGCTCTAATTTGGTCTTCATCTAAACCACCAGTAACTTCTTTACGATAACGAGCGATAAATGGAACTGTTCCACCATCTTCTATTAATTTTAATACTGCCTTAATTTGGGCAATACTTACTTGCAATTTTTCCGCAATTTGTTTTAATAATTCTTCGTTAATGTAATTATTTTCTACCATTTTTATTTCTCCTATAACTAATTTTCAAACCTTAATTATTATACCACTTTTAGCCATTTTTTTCAATAAAAAAGTGAACCTTTTTTCTTCAACAAAACTACCTAAAATATAAAAAAAGAGAACTCTTCATCTTTAAAAAAGTGGTTCTATTAAGAATTTTGTGTTTTGTGTTTTTGTACACTTAAAACACTCCATTTAGAATTTTGTGTTTTTAAACTAAAAATAGACTA
>JAEEGL015629263.1_pt1 | contig 22657 bp, 18 predicted proteins | sample 9134231 | NCBI WGS metagenome assembly JAEEGL01 (sample SAMN16246548, study PRJNA631951) | gut metagenome | biome: gut microbiome; feature: rumen; material: fiber-attached | host: Bos | place: Iran: Karaj | collected 2018-10 | reverse complement strand
GCGGACAGTATGACCGGAGGGATATGAACCGGTGCCACGGAGTTCTTCTTCATCCCCGGGAACGGCAGTAGGCTCCCCAAAATGCACGAACGGCCTGAGCCTCATATATTTATCCTTCGCCTTGGTAACTCCGAGGCGGATTGTCTTCATTCCCTTCTTCAGGAATGCATATAGGAATGGTGCATTGTCCTCGGTTATCTTCACCCCCATCGGTTCGGCAAAGATGTCGAGGAAATAGTCAATGTCTGATTCAGCATCCCGAACCGCCTGCTCCCCGCGGGCTGTACCCCTTATGGATTTGCCCCACTCGTAACGGGCACTGTCCGCAACGAACTCTACGGAATTCTCGGCAGGAGGCGCCGGAAGATAGATACCGGCATCGGGCATCTGGTCAAGTGAAAGATATGTACCGCCGTCAGAAATCTTGCTGGCGGTCCCACAGGAAACGATGGAAATGCTCAGGACAGCAATGAATGCTGTCCGGAAGATTTTTTTTGAATTAACTATTGTCATATGCTTAATCGGAGGATATACCTGAAACAATACCTTCATAAACTTTCATGAGCATACTTGTTTTCGCATCCCAAGACAACTCAGGAGAGACCCTGTAACACTCAGCCGACATACTTGACCGAAGTTGGGGATTATCAGCAATTTCCATAATTGCCTCCGCAAAATCGCCAACTGCTTTTTCTGGAGTCGTAACAGGGATCTTTATTCCCATCTTGTCGCTGACGACAGGACCGAAGCCGCAAATATCAAAACACACAACCGGCAAACCATGGGTAATCGCTTCCATGACCACTGTAGATGTAGCCTCCCTTATGCTGGTAAACATGAAAATATCTGCCTGGTCCATCAAAACATCTACATCCTTCCTCGGGACCTGTCCATGCCAGGTAATGCGGTCCGAAATCCCTAAGGAAACCGCCATGGAATGATATTTTTCCTCTTCCTCCGGCGTGCCGGAACCGACGACATCAAGGACAATCGGATATGGCTTTAACCTGGAAAGGACATTCAGGGCAAGACCCAGCTGTTTACTGAACATGAATTTACCTACCCAGATAAGACGGACAGGGTCATTGTCTCTCTTGACGGGTTCAGTAACCACAGCCGTCCCCGTCTCGTTAACAAGGATAGCATTACCGTGATGATATCCGGAAACAACCTCGAAATCGTCTTTTGTCGCACAGAGGACGACACGTGACCGCCTGATTGCCTTTCTAACCCGAGGCAGATATTTCCTTTGGAACGAATTGAGCACATTCTTTACACGTACCATAATCCGTTCTTTGACAGAAGCATCTTTGAAAAACCGAGCCGGAGTAAGGGTCATCCCGGCTATAGGCCCCCATACAAACGGGATTCCGTGGATTTTCCATAGATAACCCGGCTCACGGAATCCCACCATATTAAGCTGATGGATGATATCTATATCATTGTCTGAGCATATTCTCCTGGCAACCTTCAACGCTCTTCGCTGCCAGCGGGAGTAGTGGAAATAAAAACGCCAATCACCCTGGTTCCAGCACATGCGCCGCGTACGGTCGCTGACCGGAATATAGTAAAAGTGCATATTATTTCCTTGAGGCAGTGATGGCAAGGCCCTTTCAATTTCATCCTTGAACTCCCCCTCGGTTATTATGAACAATTCGCATTCACGGGCAAGACGCACACACCAATTCCATCCCATTCCAGGCTCACTTCCCCTTTCGGGTGAAACTGCATATGCATTTACGAGGACCTTCCGCATAGATATCATGTTATCATGGATAACAAAAATAAATAAATGTTTACATATTTATGTAATTAATTTTTCTTAACTTGTAAACCATTAACACACTAATACCGACATGAAAAACAGACTGACATTTATCCTGCTGACTGTTGCAGCAGCTTTGAGCATATGCTTAAGTGCTTCAGCAGCAAATGATTCCAAGAAAAAAGCCGAAAGAGAGATCATCGACCGCGTAGCCACGTGGCAGGTCCAGCACCACGCCGAGTGCAAGCACGGACTCACCGACTGGACCAACGGTGCCCTCTACCGCGGAATGTATGAATGGGCCGTCTACTCCGGAGACAAGACCTATATGGATTTCCTGATGGACATATGCAACCGCACCTCCTGGGGCCTGGGTAAGAGGGTCTATCATGCTGATGACGTCTGCGTCGGTCAGCTTTACACTGAGCTTTACAAGCGCTTCGGAGATGAGAAGATGATTGACCGGCTCAAGTACAGGATGGAATATGTGATGAACCATCCCAACACTGAGATTCTCCAGCACACCAACCCCAAGGCCCGTGACCGCTGGACCTGGTGTGACGCCCTGTTCATGGCTCCCCCGGTCTATGTAGAGATGTACAACATCACCGGGGATGAGAAATACCTCCAGTTCATGGACCGCGAGTACAAGCTCTGCACCGATTCTCTCTACAACACGACCGACCACCTCTATTACAGGGACAACAGCTATATTCCCAAGAGGGAAAAGAACGGGAAGAACATCTACTGGGGCCGCGGAAACGGCTGGGTGTTCGCCGGACTGGCCATCATGCTGGAGCGCTTCCCGAAACAGCACTACACCTACAACTATTACCTGAATATCTACAAGGAACTGGCGGCCGCCATTATCCGCTGCCAGGATGCTGACGGTTCCTGGCATGCCAGCATGCTGGATCCGGATTCCTATCCGCTCGCCGAGAACAGCGCTTCCGGGTTCTTTACATATGGCCTGGCATGGGGATGGAACCACGGAATCCTCACCGATCCCGCATACAAGCAAGCTGCATTGAAAGGCTGGGAGGCTCTCAAGAAATATGTCCACGATGACGGTTTCCTGGGCAATGTACAGCCAATCGGCGCGGCCCCCGGTGCCACTGGTCCGGACAAGACCGAGGTTTACGGTGTAGGTGCATTCCTCCTCGCCGGAACGCAGATTATGGCTATGCCCAAGGGGACTCCTAAGGCAGCGCCCGCAGTCGCAACTCCGGCCCCGGAGACCGCAGACAGGAAGTTCTGGGTCGAGAGCATGACCAAGATCATCGATCCTCTCTACGAAAACCTCAGCCGCGGAACCCTCCGCAAGAATATGCCTGTCGAGACAAATGACGGCTACAATATGGGCAATTCACGTAAGGACGTGACCCACCTCGAGGCTCTCGGACGTTCCTTCGACGGTATAGCCCCCTGGCTCAACCTGGGCAAGGACGACACGGAGGAAGGTAAGATCCGTGCACACTATATCGACTTGGTAGTCAAGGCAATAGCCACTGCAGTAGATCCTTCTTCCCCGGATTACCTGACATTTGACGGTCCAGGCACCCAGCCCCTCGTGGATGCAGCTTTCTTCGCCCAGGGACTTCTCAGGTCCAAAGACGTGATCTGGCCCGCACTCGACGCGACAACGAAGCAGAGGATAATCGACCAGTTCAAGGCATCCCGCAAGATCAAACCGTGGGAGAACAACTGGCTCCTCTTCTCTGCCACCATCGAAGCAGCCCTCCTGGAGTTTACCGGTGAATATGACGAGGAAAAGATCGACTACGCTTTCAGCAAACACGCAGAATGGTACAAGGGTGACGGCTGGTACGGTGACGGCCCGTCCTTCCACCTGGACTACTACAACAGCTATGTTATCCAGCCCATGATCCTGGATGTAAGCGCAGTCCTCAAGGAGCACGGGAAGAAATGGGGAGACTTCTACGATGTGGAGCTGCCCCGCCTGGTCCGCTATGCCGAGCAGCAGGAGCGCCTGATCTCACCTGAGGGAACCTATCCGGTTCTCGGCCGCTCCAGCGGTTACCGCTTCGGATCCTTCCAGGTCCTTTCACAAGTCTGTCTGCTTGAGAAGCTTCCGCTCTACATTGAACCCGCTCAGGTTCGCTGCGCCCTGACTGCCGTCCTTCGCAACCAGCTGGTTGACGAGAGTTTCGACAAGGACGGATGGCTCACCCTCGGCTTCTGCGGCCATCAGCCGGGCGTTGCAGACAATTATGTTTCCACCGGAAGCGCATACCTCTGCACATTCATGTTCCTTCCCCTTGGCCTTCCGGCCGACAATCAGTTCTGGGCTGCCCCGGCCGCTGATTGGTCTTCGAAGCGCACATGGAAGGGACTTCCCATCAGGGACGACCACGCAATACGCTAAACCATTAAGAACCTGAAACATATGCATAAGCATCCTTCGCTAGTGAAATCCATATGCCTCCTCATCCCGTTGGCATTGCTGACATTTACCGCTCCCCTTTCCCGGGCGCAGAACCCTGTCTCATTCCAACTGGACAAAGGCGGCAGGGCATCCCTCCAGGGAGGCACCTGGATCGAGGCCAAAGCCCCGTGTACCCTTTCGGTAACTATGGACGGAGACATCATCAAGGAGATTACCGTGGCGCCGAAGGATGTGTCTTCCAGGACGATAGAATTCACCACAAACAAGGCGATCAACACTCCGAACAACCGCATCACCACCATATGGGATGATGCGAAAGGCGAAGAGACCCTCATCGTCCGCATGCACGCCCCGTCTGCCAAGCCGTCTGTTACTTTCGAGGTAATGGACGGGCCGATCACCTCAGACGAGGAATTCTTCACCAAGGTCCTCAACCTGGATTTCCCGGGTCTGGCCGACGTGAAGGCCGCCGCTACGAGGAAGGACTGGACCGGGGCAAGGACTGCATATGTGAAATACCTCAAGACCCGCAGGACTCCGGTCTGGTCCTTTGACTGGAGAGACAAGGACAAGGCGGAGTCCCGGATCGAAGGGTTCGACAGGGCCAGGGCAGATGATGCTGTAGCCAACCTCCTCACCAGCTGCGATGTCCCCTATCAGTTCGGCTCTCATGTCAACTGGTCGATAAACCCGACTCCGCTGGAGTATTGCGAGTGGCCGTGGCAGCTCAGCCGCCATCCTTTCTGGAGAAGCCTCGGAAGGGCCTACTGGGCGACAGGAGACGAGAAATATGCCAAGGCTTTCGTAAACCAGATGAGGGGATGGATAATCGACAATCCCCTTCCCGACAATGCTGCAAGGGAAGAGTACTCCCGATGGAGGACCATCGAGGCCGGCATCAGGACATCGGGTCCATGGCCGGATGCGTTCTTCCGTTTCCTGGGCTCCCCGTCCTTCGATGACGAGTCCATCCTGATGATGGTCAAGTCTTTCTATGAGCACGGGAAGCATCTGAGGGCCCACCACTCAGCACATAACAACTGGCTGACCATGGAGATGAACGGGTTGTACCATATCGCTACTCTCTTCCCGGAATTCAACAGTTCGAAGGCATGGGGGGATTTTGTGGTGCAGACTCTCCTTGAGGAAGAGCGGAGTCAGTTCTATCCTGACAACACCCAGGTTGAACTAGCACCGAACTATCACGGGGTCAGCCTCAACAACATCCTCGCTCCCTACAGGCTGGCGAAACTCAACGGGAAGCAGTTCCCGGAAGAGTACATGAAGAACCTGGAGGGGATGTACGATTATTACCTGAAGATCTGCCTCCCATGCGGACATATGCCTGCGCTGAATGAATCAGGCACCGGGAACGGATGGTATGACTGCAGGAGGCCGCTGGCAACCGGCTTCGAACTATTCCCTCAAAGAACTGATTTCCAATATGTAGCTACATCGGGTAAGGAAGGGACGGTTCCATCTTTCACATCGTCCTGGATGCCTTGGGCGGGCTGGTACGTTATGCGCTCCGGCTGGACCGCCGATGCCCTTCAGGCCCATTACGAGGTCGGTCCCTATTCGGGGGCGCACTCTCAGGAAGACAAGCTCTCCATCATCCTTGAAGCATATGGCAACCGCGTCCTTACCGAGGCTGGGACCTATCCATATGATGAGTCGCAGTGGCGTAAATATGCTGCTTCAGCCCGTGGGCACAACCTTACGAGGGTTGATGGAAAGGACCAGAACAGGGACGCCCGGGCGGGTGAGGACCTGATCCGCTACTCCCGCAAGCCTATGGAGAACAGATGGATCTCCAATGACAGCTTCGATTTCGGAGAAGGCTGGTACACTGAAGGATTCGGACCCGATCTCGATTCTACCGTTACTCAGTACCGCGCCCTGCTCTTCCTTAAGGACAAATGCTGGCTGATGTTCGATGTCTTCACTCCTTCGGATAAGAATCTTCACAGCTATGAGACATCATTCCACCTTGATGCTCCTGGAGCCAAGGTAAATGAAGCACTTAAATCAGTTACCGGCGAAAGGCCTGGCGAAGCAGTGCTGTCCGTGATTCCGGTTCACAAGGAAGGACTTGGCGTGCAGGTAATTACAGGACAGGAAACTCCAGAGGTGCAAGGTTGGGCTCATGATGAGACTACCACTCCTTACGGGGTAAAGCCCGTGGCTACACCGGTGTTCAGCCGCAAGGTATCAGGCCAGTGGGTAGAGCCTTACATCCTGTGGCCTGTCAAAGCGGGTGAGAAGTGCCCTGTCGCCGGCATCTCAGCCAAAGGTCCCGGCAAGTTTACAGTCCGCTTCACGGATGGTTCGACCATCAGCGTCAATGCCGTGACAGCCGGGGACAACCTCGGCAGCCTCTCCTACACCATCAAAGGCAAAGGCCGCAAATCTTCTGTCAAGGTCCTCTGATCCCTCCGCAGGGCAGGTTTGCCCTTGCAAACCCGTAGCCGTCCACGGCGTCGTTGAGTGGAAGGGGCCCACAAGCGAAGCACAGTGGGAAGGATGAGCGAAGCGAAGGTTTGCAGGGCTACCTGCCCTGTGGAACGAAGATAAGATTTGCTATATACGGTTTTTTACGAATTTTAAGATTTTCCCGGACATATCATCCTATTTTTGGAGCGGATGATTTGGAGGGAAAACATATGACATTCAAAGCTTGGTTGCTTGCGGCCGCTCTCGCGGCAATGGCAGCATTCTCCTGCACAAAAGACCATAACGGCGAAAAGAACGAGATATTCACGGAACTGGACAGGGACATGGAAAAAGTCTCGGACTCCATCTACATTGTCCCGCCCCCTCAGTGGGGTACTCTGGACGGAGAGAAGGACATCAGGGCCTGGTTCCCACTCAGATGGGACTACATGGGAAGTGTCAACCAGGGGATGGCCGTCTACGGGGACACAGCAGTGGTACTGTGCAAGAAAGGCTGGGTGCGGATCCTGAGCCTGAAAAGAGAAAAGGTGGTACAGGAAACTGTCCTAGCCTCGTTCTCCGAGACCAACCATGCCAACACAGCCCAGTTCGGACGAAAAGAAAAGACATCTGACAAACTTCCTCTCTTATATGTATCGGAGTGTTCGGGTCCCTGCCGGTGCTTTGTAGAAAAATACACTGGAGACGGGTTCGAACTGGTTCAGGAAATCTCAACCGACATGGGAGTCATTGACTGGATAGCCGATGCCTCGGAAGGATTCATCTATTCATATGAACACGGCGGGAGAAGAGATAGCATGGTTATCAGGAGATTCCACCTGCCTGACCCATCGGGAGGGAATGTGGAGCTCAGAAAGCAGGATGCATTGGCGACATGGAGGTTCGGCGTCCCCTATCCTCACACGATCCAGGGTGGAACAATTCTCAACGGCACCCTCATTATGACCTACGGGACCACAACACAGCCCAGGGGCCTGCATTTCATCGACTTGGAAAGGGGTATATTGAAAGACCTGGACCTCACCGGCGACCTTGACGTGGAACCGGAAGACATAGACATATGGAGGGGCCACATAATAATGTACGCCTATGCCGGTTCTCTCTACACTATAATGAAACTGAAAGAGCCCCTGTAGACAGGGAGACAGAATCTGCCGATCAGTAAGTATGCACGCTGATACTCCTGGCCGAGGGCAGGTAGTTGATGCCCCACCAGCAGACCTGGAGCATCACGAAGCCGATGATAATGAGCCAGAGGGCGGTCCTGCGGTCACTGTGGCTGGCGAGACGCCAGTGAATGTATATCAGGAAGGAGAACCAGGTTATCGCAGCCCAGGTTTCTTTCGGGTCCCAGGTCCAGTAACTACCCCACGCAGCCTTTGCCCACAGGGCCCCGAAAAGCATTCCGATTGTAAGGAATGAGACCCCGAGATAGACTAGATTGTCACACAGGGATATTTCTTCTTCCGTGATGCTGCCGTCGCCTTTCTTGAAAAAAAGCAGGTATATAGCCGCCAGGGCCGCAGCGCCTATCATAGCATATGCGAACATATACACTATGACGTGGGGAGCGAACCACGGGCTCTGGAGAGCCGGCATCAGGGTCTTGCTGTGGATTTCAGGCTTGAAGAGATTCACGCATATGAAAACCACCGACATGAATGTGCTGAAGGTCAGAATCCACTTATAGCTCCACCTGGAATAAATCATCAGGCCGACCAGCGGAAGGAAGAAGGAGTACCAGAGACGGGTCTCCCCCATTGTCCTCATCGGAGGGCGCTGCAGGGCGATCCACATCCAGAGAATGTAGGTAAAGAAGACCACGAGCCCCGATACTGTCAGGGCCATGGCAGAACGCTTCCTGGCCTTCCAGGCGAAAAATGCCCCACAGGCCCAGAGAAGTATCGCTATGATGGCGAAGTACTCGAAATAATTCCAGATCATGGCAATAGTTTCATAATTTCATAGATTCCGCTGTAAGAATTGCCTACCAACAGAAGGGTGTTACCGTAAAAATCAACATCTTCCGGCTCATCGTTCAGGGTGTTGGTCAAGTCCATCTCAACCAGATTCCCAGTAGAAAGGTCTATGACATGGATTCCATGAGGGGTATTAGCATAGCCATATGCAATGAGCAGGTTCCCCCTGCCGCAGACTCCCCCCTGGACTATGTGATGATAATCAAACTCATAATGCCATTTGTCAATGAGGTCATCCTCAGTCAATGCTACCTCAGGCACCGAGGGGTCAGGGAGAGGGAACGAATAAACGTTCATCCCTTTGTTCGCTTCAGTCTGCAAGGCCAGAAGCCTCTTGCCATCATTGTCCACAAACCAGTCCGTAGCCCTGAACCAGCAGCTGATTGTCTGATGAAGATGGAAAGCGGTCCCGTCGAAACGCTCCACGAAGCAGCGTCCCTTTCCATTGCACTCCGAAATGTAGATAAGCGGGAACTTGTCTCCTTCAACTGCATATGAAGTACCGAAAGAAGCTGTGTTGGCATGATTGTCATCCGAGAATGAAGCAAGGACTGTCTCGCACACCAGTGTCTTCCTTCTCAGGTTGTAGATCCGACTCCATCCCTTGTTGCTGAAAACAAAGGCATAATCGCCATTGATGGCCATCCCCTGGGTACTGCACCCATGGTAATCACAGGAGACATTGATAATGCTGTGAACATCTCTGAAGCCGCGCAATGAACCATACATAAGTGGCTCGGGAGCAACATATTCATATTCCACCGGCTCATCCACCAGAATATCATAGCAGCCTGTAAAAACGAACATGGCCAGGAGAGGCAATATGGCGAAGGACCGTTTCATCTCTTTCCTGTCATGATTGCGCTTATGGCATCATCCAGTGCCTCGCTGAAACGGATCCCCATCAGGCTATCCCTGACACGCAAGGTCTCCTTGAACGGAACCCTGTCAAGGACAAGCCGTAATTTTTCAGCGAGACCGGGAATATCACCTGAGTTGAAAACCTCTCCGGTTACACCTGGCTCCACAATGGTCACGGCGCCGCATTGTTGTGATAACACACTTGGGCACCCGGCCAGAAGCGCTTCGTTCACAACAGCCCCAAATGCCTCCAAAACAGATGGAAGCACTTGGACATCAGCTATATTGTACCATGAAAGCAAAGACTCTCCTTCGAGAAAACCGGTAAATATGGCACCTGTTCCGAGTTCGCTGTCCAGTTCCCTGAGTTTCTGCATCTGGTCTCCATCTCCCACTATAACCAAAGCATTATCCGGTGCCTTGACCAGCGCATATGCCTTAATCAGGTCCTCTACCTTCTTCAAATAAATAAGCCGCCCGACATATAGGACCGTTTTTTTATTCTCCAGACCATATCTCCTCATATTGTCAAATGAAACGGGCAAAGACTCCTTCAGACGCGGACGGAAGACTGTTTCATCAGCGATGATAGGAAAATACACTCCTTTCCCTGAATGTTCCCTGTACCATCTGCAAGCCATCTTGTCGGAAGAGAAGACTTCATCCACGAAAGGCGGGACAAGTTTCCTGGCAACCCTGTGAGCAAGTGTGAAGTCATTCCCCTGGATCATGTCAAGACTGTCATCGCACATGGCTACTATCCTGGTCTTTAAGCCGAGCATATGCTTGATCAGGACTGCATAAATTGTTATGAGGGAAAACTCCAGAGAGAAGACCATTTCGGGACGATTATCTCTCATCAGTCTCCATAACTGACGGAATCCCTTCAGTCCGGGAGTCTTGGTCCCGAACAAGAAACGCTTTGGGAAAACCGCTCTTGAGTATAAAAGTTCAGAAGAAGTCCCGCTGGCACCTCCTTCGTAAAGATGATAGATATCGAAATTGTAATCCGTGTACAGGTGATTGCACAAATCCAGTCTGTATGGTCCCAAACTTGGGCCTATGTATATATTCCTCATATGTCCGGGTCGTTTAATCCTTACTTGCGGAAGAATTTGTCATACAATCCTGGCATAAGCATATGCAGGAAACTGGTAATGAATGTCCTGACAGCTGGCAGGAAACCGAAGAAACGCCTGCGATAACGGAAGAATTCCATCCCGGTACTGCCGTATGGGCTGAAGTAATTCTTCCACCTGACTTTCAGCGGAAGGCTGCTGTCTTCCCATTTGGCACAATGCTCATGTGCATCACATATGCCGAAAACGCCAATTCCCGTGTAGATTTCAACCCCGGCTTTCCCTGCCCTGTAGCCGTAATCGTTATCCCCCCCGGCATGGTGGTAGGAATAATCATTTTTTCCGAGAATTGAATAGGCATAACCTGGAATCAAGACTATGTTTCCTTCAAAAGTGTTGCAGGCAACTTCGGATGAGACATCCGTGACACGGCCCTTGTCATCCACCCATCCGCCATATGTAATAACATCCGGATTGGAAGATGAGCATGTGGTCCCGATGATAATTGCCTTGTTATCATGCTTTTGTGATGAATCCAACAACCTTGCGACGGCATCTTCCCTAAGGAAGGTGTCGTCGTTGAGCCAGAGCCAGAAATCGTAGCCAGGCCCCTCATCGGCCGCCGTCCACGCAGCATGCATACCTCTATTCCAGTAAAGCGAGCCGTCGCCCTGGACGATGCTCACTTCAGGGAACCTCTCCCTGACAGCCTCCGCAGTCCCGTCAGTTGAGCCGTCATCCGTCATCCAGACATCCACGTCGACCCTGCCTTCAAGTCCAGTCTGGGCATGAAGCTGTTCAAGGCACCTGAGCGTCTTGTCCTTACGGTTATGTACGGTCATCAAGACCGCGAGTCTCTGAGTCATTTCACTATGGTGTTTCCTCCGTAAAGGCACGATCCATCCTCCCTGCCTTCGAAACGGAGTTCCCCATCTATCGTGTTAAGGATAATGGTATTATTGAAATTAGTCTTCCTGGCCTTCGAATCCTGCCTGGTCTCCAGATCCTTAACCCTTCTGGAATCAATGCAATAGCTGTTGGCTATGCCTGAAACCTTGTTTCTGTAAATCTTAACATTGAATGACCCGTCATCGAGAAAAATTCCCCTGTTGTCCTTGATTCCATTGTAGTCATGGATGTTGTTGTCCCTGATTACGAGAAGGTCATTCTGAGTCGTGACATAGATCGCTCCGGAGTCCATCAGGGTGTGGGACTGATAGTCGGCAAGATATTGCGGAGTGTAATAAATCTCATTGTGTTCGACAATCCCGCTGCTGATAAAGTTCTTGTCCCCTCCGAAATGACGTCCGAGGTTCATAGCTGAATAGGGGAAGTCCCGGAACACATTATGACCTATGTAATAATTCTTTCCATATGCCCCTATCATGGTAGCATTGCTGACGGGCATGGCGGATCCGTCGAAGGTGTTTCCCTCGATCCAGGTATCTTTGGTGGTCCCGTCGCTCCAAATAAGGTCACCGGTATTACCGGTAAAGACATTGTTTGCTATCGTCACATTCCAGGAGGACTCCAGATGGACCGCCCTCCAGCGAAGTCCGGTAAAAGTATTATTCTCGATAAGGATGTCATCAGCACCGCTGCGGACGAACTCGAAGATGAAGCGGGATTCACCAGCGCCGGAAAAAGTCAATCCCTTGACAAGCAAGGACTTCATTGTAACATTCCGCAGATAAAGGAATGTAGAGGCAGCCTTGTCTTCAGCCTTGCACCAGAGCTGGTAGCGAGGCATCACCTTTCCGTAAGAATAGTCGGAATTCACATTGTAGTCACCCATTGACTTTCCGAGATCGATTGTAAAATAGAGCCAGCCCCCGGAGACTTTCTCCACCTTACCATAAGAAGTGTGGTACCACTCTGTCAAAAGTATCTTGAGATCTCCTTTTTTCAACGCGCCTTGGGCTTCCTTGGACAAGGAACCGGAATATTTGATCCTGCACATCTTTTTCGACGCGTCCACTACCTCGACCTTCGCTCCGACGCTTTTCACGCCGGTCAGCGGCTTGAATGAGTCCGGATTAAAACCCTCTCCGGTCAGGACTGCCCCTTCGCCAGTGAACGAGAGATTGACTCCCGGGATGTTCTTGTCGATGAGTTGGACAGCCCTGTGCTTGAACTGGTAATTGCCCTTGGCAAATTTCACTACAATGTTCTTTTCACCTCTGTCAACTGCCTTGGAAACGGCAGATCCCAGGGATGCCATGTCACTCTGGCGGCTGACATTGATCACATATTCACGGCCGGAAGGTACCGGATGGCTGCGACGGGCATAGCTGATCCTGTCAAGGGCCTTGATTTCACGATTCAGGTTCCTCTTGTTAAGAGTACGCGTGTTTTTAACTACCGTCGAGCCCTGGATAATGAACATTCCAAGAACGACGGAAGAGATCAGCGCGGTTATAATCAGTACTTTTTTCATCTGGATTATTCTATGTGTTTAGGATAGATTCATATGAAGACATTATCTCGTTCCTGATCTTATCCTTGTCATGCCTGACAAGGGCGTCAGCCATCTGGTTGTCTTCCGGGCTTACACGCATTATCCTGGAAGCAAGGGCCTTTGGATTACCGGGAGGAACGAGGTTCCATGGCTGCGACGCCATCAAAGTAGGGACTCCACCTACATCAGTCGCAATCGCCGGAACGCCGAGGTATTGGGCCTCACAGAGACTGTTGGGGCTGTTGTCTATGAAAGATGGATGGACATAAACAGAAGCATCATGGAGCAAGGATACTATCCTCTCAGCCGGAAGGACCCCGGCACATTCGACATTAACTTCCGTATGGGAGATTCCGTAATGCCTCTCGAAGAACTTCACCGTTGGATCTGAAGGATTCACCCCGACTACGGTCCATGTGAAATCATCAACCATATCCTTCAGGATTGAAGCTGTCTGGAGGATGAGGCCGAAACCTTTATAAAGAGTGTCGGAAATAGTTGATACAATGGAGAGATGCCCTGACTTAGGCTTCCACTTTTCTGCTTCATAGAATTGGGGCCGGAGGACCTCGTCAACATGGAAATATGTCGCATTAGGGCTGAAGGAACTTACCATCGCCCTGTCCCAGTCAGTCCTTCCCATGAAAAAGTGGCAGTGACGTATGTAATCCTCTTCCCTCTTCGCCCTGATTCCCATTTCATGGTAGTTGAAACGGATTCCGTTACGGAGGACATTCTCACGCAAGCTCATGAATTCCCTCCTGAATGTCTTCTCGTCGATGTCCGGAGGGAAGAAAGCCTTGTAACAAGCACCCAGAACCCCCTGGATATGTATAAGGCAGGGAACATCGGTCTGGGTGATTACCAGAGGCATGTCCGACTCGGTACCGAAGATATGGATAATATCCGGCTTAAATGCCTCGATAACTGGAAGCAGTAATGCAGTGATACCGTCTTTGGACAACAACTTCCTGTAACCGCCATAATAGTATACCAACTTAGCCAGGGGCGACCTTTCAGGACGGAATAACGGGAAATAGCGGGTCCTTCCCCTAACCTCACTGAACGGGAGAGACTTCTCTGTCGGGAACGCAAGCGCAAGCTCAACTGCAGGCTCATTCTCAAGCAGTTGTTGAACGGATGAGACCCAGCCGACACCGTTATAACAATCGGTCCCGGCTTGCCAGGCTCCGGAAGATGTCGAGGCAAGCAATAATCTCATCTCAATCTATCAAGGTTTTCTCCTGTGAAACCGGGATGCGGCTCCAGGTGTTCTTTTTTATCGCTGTGACAACAAACAAAGATTTGAACCACATGGTGAATTCCTTGTCCGACATGGACCTGAATTCCTCTGACAGACACATGGCCAATCCCATCCACATACTTATGTTCTGGATGTCAAACCTGTTGCAGTCTTCAAGGAAACCAAACAGGAAATGGAATGCGGCAAAAAGGCCTATGATCTTCATAGGGATGTTCCTAGACCTGTAAACCCCAAGCCAGGCCGCCCTCAGGAAAATCAGGCAGTATAGGATGATTCCGATGAGACCAGTCCAGGTGAAGACATTCAGGAACCCCACTTCGTTTTCAGGCCTCTCATACCTGTTAACCTGAAGCTGGGTCGCGATCCTCTCCCCGAAATGAGCGGAATCATTGCCCCTGGCAGGAGTTCTTCCGAATAAGACATATCCGTTGTTTACCGCAGATGATATGACTTCCATGTAAAGGAAAGAACGGGTATTGGCTCCGAAATCCTCGATATTCGCCCTCGTTGACATATCTTCAGAACCGGTAGCCACAGACGAAGATGCATCTTCAAACAGAGCAAAAACATCCTGGTTACCAGACACTCCATATAGGAGCAAGATTATGGGAAGAATGCACATCAAGGCATGAGAGAACTTAACGATAATATAGGGGATGATTCTCCTGAACAGATAAAGCAGCGAGAAGGATAACGATACTGCAGCTTTAATCATCTGGCTCCTGGCACCGAAATCTATGAAAAGCATCACAAGGAACAACAGTATGGTTGGCCATCGCCACTCATTCGGAACCAATGGAAGAAGACAGCCTACCAGCAGGAAGGGCCCGACATAGAACACAATCGCGCCACGGGAGAGGAACAGGCAGACGAAAAAGAAAATCAGTGATGCCAATGGGAACCAGACTCTCAGGGATCTGTGAGTGGCTGTCGCGTCAGAATAAATAAAACAGAACAATGGCAGGAGGAGGGCGAAACTGGCGCTCACAAGACTCTTCCATTGCCAATAGTCAGAGGCCTCGAAACACCCCCTGACTATGCATATTACAATCCATACGAGATAGACTGCGATCAATTTCCGGTCAAAACTCCGGACCTTTTCCTTCTCGAAATAGAAAAAGATGTAATAAAGGATGAAAAACAGGAAGACAAAGTAGAGCGAGAATTTTACCATGGCAAGTGAGAATCCAATACGGAGCCACTGTTCCACGGAAATAGGCGTAATGATTACCACCAACAGGGCCAGCCAGTTGATGACCTGCTTGTAGGAAAATGCTTTTCCCTTAAGACCGCTCATGAACCTATAAATCGCTAATTCACTAAAGTAGCCATTCTACCAAAATAATCCAAATCACTCCCCTGCCGGCGTTTCTTCCTTCAGGAAAGCGTGAGTTCCATGGTTCACCCTTTTTTCAACAGGAGGCAGTTCCATGTAGTTCCCGTATAGTTCCCCGAGCATTTCCCGATACCCCACAAAGGCGCTGAACTCCTTGTCTTCAAAGGGAATCCGGACATATGAACTGAACCATTCCGCCTTGTAATGGGGATTTTTGTAAAACCTCATGTCCGCATCGCAATAGATGCCGGAATTGTAATATTCAGGATTGTCCGAGTCCTTGTCTATCCTGCGGCAAAGTTCGACTGCAGAAGTCCCGGCCAGGAGAATCTTCCATTTAAGGACACGCAGGAATTCACCAGGGGCTTTCAACGGAGAAGGGAATCCAATTATCTTCCCATACCGTTTACCACAGAGAATTTTGTTACGCTTGGCTGCCTGCTCGTTCAATTCTGGATCGGAGGGCACCCAGTCCTGAGGGAAAATGTCTATATTGATCCCGATCTGAGGCAATCTGGTACGGTTTGGATTCTGAAGGACAGTGCGCTCATCGCTGACCTTCATATAAGGCACAGGATAGCCGTCGTAATCATATGTGTGGAGCTTGAACCATGGGTGATTTTCCTGACCGAACATTTTCTTGAAGCGCTCGAACTCGGGACGGAGCATGCATATGTCTATATCGTCATCCCAGGGGATGAAACCGCCATGCCGAACGGCCCCCAGCATCGTTCCCCCGTCAAGGGAATACTTGATGTCGTTGCGCTTGCAGAAATCATCCACATATACGAGGATGTCTTTCAAGCAGGATTTTACTTCAGCGTCACTAAGTTTCTTCATCATTGCGCCTCCTCCCTGCCAAGAAGAAGCTTCTCAATGAACGGAAGATCTTCTTTATAAGTTATTTTCATATTTGACACTTCTCCGGATACAAGATAAATCTTCTCTTCGGGAAGGTATTTTTTCACTATGCCGCAATCGTCAGTAGCCCTGAGGGCAGGATCGAGCATGGCTATTTCATATGCCCTCCTGATGGTTCCGAGCCTGAAAGCCTGGGGCGTCTGCCCGTTGCGGAGCAAGGCGCGCGGAGGGACCGCCGCTATCGTGTTATCCTCAGGATCAGCCTGGATGATGGTATCCGTGGTCGGAATCACGACATCAGCAGCGTTAAACCTGTCAAGGGCATCGATGCAGTCTGTAATGATCCTTTCAGTGACCATAGGTCTGACGGCATCATGGAAGATCATCTTGGTGTCATCATCGGAGAAATGCTTTATGGCAGCAAGGCTGGAATGATACCTCTCCGCCCCTCCGGGAAGGACAGCTTCAACCTTTGAGTATCCATTCCGGCTGACGATTTCTTCGACGAAACCGACATTCCCGGGATTAGTCACTATTACTATGACATCAATTCCAGGATGCCTCTCAAACACCTCGACAGTGTGTTCTATGACCATCTTTCCGGCAACCCGGAGAAACTGTTTGGGAGTATCACCTCCCAACCTGGACCCGCTCCCGGCGGCCAGAATAATTCCTACGTTCATGACTGTTTTTTAAATACCTGTCGAAGCAGACGTTTAACTAAATCCCTAGTGAACTCTCTCTCGTCATCCGTCATAACAAAGAACCAAGAGATCGAGAAAAAGACGCCCCACATAAACGCGAAATTCAAGACCAGGCGGATGAACCCGGGTCCGAAAACACGTGTTACAAATAGACCGGAAAAAAGCGTAAGCACTGTCAGGAGCGTAATCGGCAAGGCTACGTTGCGTATGTACCGGCTATAAGGAAGTGTACACCATATGTGTACGAGACGCAGAAGGAGAACCTGCTTTAAAACAGACATCGCAAACATTGTAATGTACATCCACACCGGGCTGGCTCCAGACTTGAACAAGGCCCATTCAATGAACAACGGGGCAAGGTTAAGGACACTGTTCTGGATATTCTTCTCCTTGATGTGACCTGTAGCCTCCAAGGCAGTCCCCAGACCATAGAAACAGCATTCCATCAAAATGGTTATCAATGACAGCCTGAGGAAGATCACAGTCCACTCAGGAACATCTTTTAACCAGATGTCCAGGATAACAGGAGCCTCGATGATTACCGGAATTGCCAGCCACGCCAGCAGGATGTAGGAAAAACGGCAGCAGACTATTGACCAGTGCTGCGCTTCCTGCCTGTTACCAGCTCCCTCTGACTTTATGATAACGGGCCTAAGGGATCTCGTCATGTTGTTGGTAAAGACAAGGAGTTGGCCACGGAGCTGGTTGACAATGCCCTGGGCAGCATTGACAATCACGCCGAAAAAGTGATTGACAACTATGTTCTGTCCGTAATTGCCAAGCAGAGATGACGTGGCCCCAAGGAAGTTCCAGCCAGTGTAATTAACTATCTTCTTAAGCAGGACACTATCCCAGTACTTATGAGGCCGGAAATGACATTCATTGTACTTCCGGCGGCAATAAACCCGCATGACTGTCATGGAAAACAGCGATATGCAAGACATCAGGATACCGTACAGGATAAGCCTGTCACCGCCGTACTTGACACACATGAAGGCCACGAAAAGCTTGAGAAGAGATTCTACCATACCGATAATGGCATAATAGAGCATATTCTCATGCGCAGTAATCACAGCATCATACGGAACGGTCATCACCGAAAAGACGGTACTGACTATGAGTGCGCCGTACACTACTTTCGCAGCAAACAACCTGTCAGGAGGAATATTGAGAATCCCGTTGAAGAAGAAAAAGCCTCCCACTACATACACCACGACGGTGAGTGCAGCGACGATCAGATGAAGGACGACACTGATGTTGAAAATGGTCCTTTCATTGCCCAGGTCACCTTCACCCTGGCTGTAGGATATGAATCTCTGGGTTGCGTTGGACAGGGTTGAATTCAGGAACCCCAACATAACAAGGGCTCCACCGACGACATTGTAGATTCCGAAGTCGGATTCACCGAGGGAAGAAAGTATAAGCCTTGTCGTCCACAGGGAAATCAAGAAATTTACAGCTACCTTTGCATAAAGGTAGCCTGTATTCTTTATTATCCTGACTCCTGTAGACATATCTAATAAGCCATCTTGTCATGCTTGAACAGGAGGCCACGCACACTTTTGATTATGATTGACAAATCCTTGCGCATACTCCAGTCCATAATATATTCAATATCCTTGATGACCCTGCCTTCCATCCTAGACACTTCCTTGGTCTCTCCCCTCCAGCCGTTCACCTGGGCCCAGCCGGTAATCCCCTGCTTCATGTAAAGTCTCAGCTTGTAGTGCGGCACCAGTTTCGAATAGTACTCGGTGTGATAAACCATATGGGCACGCGGGCCTATTATGCTCATCTCTCCCTTGAGGACATTGATGAACTGGGGAAGTTCATCAATCCCGGTGATACGCATAAAAGCTCCAAACGGGAAAACCCTTTCGTCTCCCCTGACAGCCTGGACCTCTTCATTCCAGTTGTGGGGATCCATGCTCCTGAACTTCAGGCAGAGGAAATCCTTGTTATCCCTGCCGGAACGGAGCTGACGGAAGATTACCGGCCCCGGGGACTGTTTCCGGATGATAATAGCCACGACGACATACAGCCACCAATAGACCAGCACCAGGAATGCCAGGGACGCAGTTATGTCCACAAGGCGCTTGCATATGCGGAAGAAAGCATGGTCATATGTCAGGTCCTTCACCGAGAAAACCGGTTCCGCACCGGACACATCCACCGTGGTCCATCTCCAGAGGCACTCGCAGAGCGACGGAACCTCAATGAAATAGATTCCTTTTTCCCGGCATATGTCCCGCACTGTTTCCTTCTCGGAAGATGAAGGATCACCCCAGAAAACATATTCAGGAGAATCTGTCTCGCCCGAAAGAAGGTAATCCTTGACGCAGCCGACCGTTCCCCTGTAAGGCAAGGGAGCGAATACAGCGTCATTCACAGGAGCGAATACCCCTGATGCATAACCGGCGCCGGCATCAACCCAGATCTCATATAGATTGTCTGAGTCACCTGCTATGACACATGGCTGCGTGATGGCTATTTGCTTCATATCTTCACTTGTTGCCGCTTGCGCGACCTTTCTTTTTTCAACAATGCAGGAAGATTCCTCAGAACCCTGGCGTACTGACGCCCCTTCCTTCCCGGATCATGGATCCAGCGCCACAGGAACTCCATGCGGCATTTCACTGCCCACGAAGGAGCCCGTTCCATGCTCTCCACCCCGCTCATGAATCCGAACACCGCACCGACTGCTATCAAGACTCCCCTTTCAAGCATCGGAGAGAGCATATGCATGAACCTCTCTTGCTTCGGCGCTCCGAGGGACACCCACACGATATCCGGGGCATATGCATTCAGCTCCTCTGCAATTCCTTTATAATCAAAATCTTCCACATCACAGAAAGGCAGTTCGATGAAGGGCATGTCCACTATGGAAGGATCTATTTTGCTGAGCGAACCCTTCAGCGCTTCCAGTATCGTGGACGGGCCTCCGAGGAATGCCATCCTGTATTTCTTCATTCCGATAATGGTCGAGAAAAGCTCGGACCCAGACGTCTGGGGTGGCTTCACTCCCCATATCCACTTGATGAATATCGGAATCCATCCGCTGTCACATACGGTAAATTCCGACTCGGAAAGGACCTTGCTGTACTCCGGATCCAGGAAAGCCTGAACGACCACGTTGGCATCAGCCACACAGACATATGAACTCCTGTCCGACTTCACGAGGCTGTCAATAGCCCCGGTGATGTCGTCCCGACCGAACATATAGTCTATGTCAAAATACCTTCCTGCAGGCATCTTTCCTTACTTTTCGTCAGCTATTCTCAACAGATACTGCCCATACTGGTTCTTGGCCATAGGCCTGGCGATTTCACGGAGTCTCTCCGCATCTATCCAGCCATTGCGGAATGCTATCTCCTCCGGGCACGCCACTTTCATTCCCTGCCTCTTCTCGATAACCTCTATGTAGGTTGAAGCTTCGGCGAGGGAATCATGGGTGCCGGTGTCCAGCCAGGCGAATCCTCTTCCAAGGGATATAACCTTGAGCTTCCCGCGGCGGAGGAATTCCTGGTTTACGGACGTTATCTCCAGCTCTCCACGTGCGGACGGCTTCACGCCGGCAGCGACTTCCACCACCTCGTTAGGATAGAAATACAATCCGGTAACAGCATAGTGAGACTTCGGATTGGCGGGTTTCTCTTCGATACTGAGGCAATTACCGTCGGCATCGAATTCAGCCACTCCGTAACGCTCGGGATCGCTCACCCAATAACCGAAAACAGTAGCTTTCCCGTCTTCTTCAGCATCATGGACAGCATGCTCCAGCATGGGAATAAAGCCATTCCCGTGGAAAATATTGTCTCCCAGGACCATGCATACGGAATCCTCTCCTATGAATTCCCTCCCGAGGATGAAAGCCTGTGCCAGGCCGTCCGGAGAAGGCTGAGGCACATAGCTGAAATGGACACCGTAGTCACTTCCGTCACCGAGGAGCCTCTCGAAAGAGGGCAGGTCCATCGGGGTGGAAATGATCAGGATATCCCTGATTCCGGCATGCATCAACACCGAAATGGGATAGTAAACCATAGGTTTGTCGAAAATGGGAAGCAACTGCTTGCTCACTCCCTTGGTGATGGGATAAAGCCGTGTTCCACTACCGCCTGCCAGTACGATGCCTTTCATATCCTATTGTCTTTCAATTGTTTCTATTCTGTCAATACATTTACGGAGCGAGTCCTGCCACCAAGGGAGGTACACTCCGAACACATTCTTCACACGGGACTTGTCAAGCACGGAATAATGCGGACGACGGGCCTTTGTGGGATACTCCGAAGATGTGCATGGACGTATGTCGCACACGTTCCCTGACATCCGGCATATGGCCACGGCAAAATCGTACCATGACGTTACCCCCTCATCTGTGAAATTATATGTCCCGGTAAGCGAAAGCTGTCTCTTCGCAACAATACCGGCTATGAACTCCGCGAGGTCCCTGGCATATGTCGGGGTCCCGACCTGGTCAGCTACGACCTTTATGTTATCACGTCCGGAGGTGAGATTCCGCATGGTCTTCACGAAATTCTTCCCATATGGAGAGTAGAGCCAGGCAGTGCGGAGGATTATGGCCTTGCAGCCGGACCTCTGTATCGCGCACTCCCCTGCATACTTTGTAGCCCCGTATATGCCGAGCGGAGACGGCTGGGCGTCTTCCGGTATGGGGGCGAAGGCTTCTCCGTTGAATATGTAGTCGGTTGAAATGTGGATGAGGGCCGCTTTCCGCTTCGACGCGACTGAAGAGAGGTTCTTCACTGCGGTGTGGTTGAGAAGTTCCGCCATAGCAGGATCATCCTCCGCCATGTCTACGTTGGTATACGCTGCGCAGTTGATTATCAGATCCACCTTTTCGGATTCACAGATAATCTCCACCGCGCTGGCATTAGTAATGTCCAGGCTCACGGTCTCAACGCCGGGAAGCTCGTTCACGTCGGAAAAGATCCAGTGGTCCTTCGACCCGGATGATACGTTCCTGAGCTCGGTTCCGAGCTGCCCGTTTGCACCTGTTACCAGAATATTCATATCCGCTAAAAGCCTTTCAAACCTTTGAGTATAAAGTGCCCGAAGAAGGACAGAGTCTCTTTCGGAAAAACGATGATCTGCCTCGCGAAATACGGGAGGTAGAACATGAGCGTATGGAACTTCCGGACAATCTTATTCTCATATTCCCCCTTCCTTCTACCGTCATTGACTCCGAAATTCCCCCTTTTGAGTACATACCTCCATGCCATCGAAGCACGGGTGGCTTCTCCCGCGTCGTAGAGGGGCATCAGGGAAGGGTCGAGACCGACACGGTCCACCAACATCTTTCCCAACACCTTCCAGGGGCCCTCAAGGCCCGCTTCTTTCACGATCCCGACAGCCTTGCTGAAATCAGTGTCATCCTTGTGCCCGGCCATATACAATGCCCAGTCGCATAACTGCCTGAGTCCGAGCCCTTCGAAGAAATAATGCTTGCACAGGTGGATGAAGACATATGC
>JAEEGL014148735.1_pt1 | contig 22657 bp, 36 predicted proteins | sample 9134231 | NCBI WGS metagenome assembly JAEEGL01 (sample SAMN16246548, study PRJNA631951) | gut metagenome | biome: gut microbiome; feature: rumen; material: fiber-attached | host: Bos | place: Iran: Karaj | collected 2018-10 | reverse complement strand
CATAAGCAGCGACCCTGTCCCAATGTTTCTGTACGCTTGCACGATTTACTTTCAACGGATAATCTTCAGTGTGGATGTTATGCATATTTGCTCCCCCTTTACAGTTTTTATTTCTTGTAGCATCCGCTCTTCAGCTTCTAATTTATTATACAACACATTGAACAATTTGTCAAGTCTTTTTATCCATAAAATCAACAAAAAACATTAAAAACGCATGGACGCCATGACCCGAAGGCTTCCTCTGTTTCCTGATTACAGAAGCAGATGTTCCGCCAAGAAGCCTGCGTGCTTGGCGGGTTATCGGATTCTGTTATAATCAGAAACAGGAAGCGTAAGGGCAGTATATTTTTTTATAATAAAAAGGCTTTTGCGAAGCAAAAGGCTTCCAGAAAGGCTTTGCCTTTCCGTTTTCGGGCAATAAAAAAGCCAGCAACAGCTGGCATAGGGGTTTTGTCGGTCTTGCATAACGATGCTTCTTTGTCAGACGGTCGCAATATACATATAAGATGTTCAGATAGTAAAAGAAATGGCGGAGATGGCAGGACTTGAACCTGCACACGTTATGAACGTTACTGGCGGTTTAGCAAACCGCTGCCTTACGATTAGGCTTACATCTCCGTCAGGCTTTTTTCTTATCAAGTGTTTCGTCAATCAACGGTTGTATGTTTTTATGTGCAATACGCAGGCATTCTTTAACAGCCATCGAAGGATTTTCATCCATAATGCGTAATGTCTCTTTTGCCCAAGCGTTCGCAATTTTTTCTTTTTTTTCAACGGTCATTCTGACAGCCATGATATATTCCTCACAATAAGATACGGGTTATTATATCTATTATAAGGAAAATATCACGAATTGTCAAAATTTTTAAGAGAATTTTTCGTTAAATGTAAAGAGGGCTTCGGCATATCCGTCAGGAGCGTTGTCTGTGATTTCTATGACATCCCAAGCCCAAATGCCTGCCAGTTCCATGTTTACGCCGAAATAATCACCCCCGCCTTCCCCGTTGCTGATGTTCGTCAGAATGGGAAGCGGATGGATACAATCCAGCTGTTCCTTCCATACAGGATAAGCATTCTTTTCATAGTATCTGTCCATGTTGATATATTGTTTCTTGTCATGGTTCACAAGGAATTTTCCTGCAATGGAAAAAGTATTGTTTATTGCAAAAATCTCATGGCTTTCATCCACAGGTCTTACTTGCGGTTTGCCAGCCGTAACTGATTTGATAACATCATCATCAGCATAATCCCCCAGCCAAAGGACTCGCATGGGATTGTGATATAATTTGTATTCCACTTTGTTCATCAGATTGTCGCCGAACCATGCATGTTCCATCAGTTTCAGGCTTCCGATACGGCTGATGGAAAACTGTTCGCCATCCTTGTCCTGTAATACGGCATCATAATACTGCCCCATAGTCCAATTCCTCCTTAATATCCCATTTCCAGCAGAAGCTCAACTTCATCCTGTACATATTTGCCAATTTCCGCAGGTGTAACAGGAACATAATGAGACCCGCTTGTACCTTCATGCGAAATCCACAGGTCCAGCATTCCGTCTTCCCGCTTTTGGATATCTACCGTAATAGACGGCAATTCCCTGTTTTCCATAAAAATGTCTCCTTTCCTGTCAGTTTGCAGTTTTTACCTTATGATATTCAGGAAAATAAATCTGGTCAAGTACGTTGTTCATGATATAAAGCTGGTCAAGAACATATTCCAAGTCTGTCCTGTTCATCTGCGCCAGTTCATATTCAATCTTTTCGACGATGTCCTTGTTCCGTTCCAGATATCTTTTGTCTTTTGCAGTAAGTTTTCGCTTCATAGTCCACCATCCCGAAACGCAGTTTTTACTATATACAGTATATCATATATTGAACAATATGTCAAGTAAAAAATACTGAAAAACAACTGCAAATCAAAAAGACCCACCTGTTCAGGCAGGTCTTTCATTTTTGCAATATTTCTTTTTACTTATCATCGTAACGGTTCATATAATAATCATAAAAGGAATCATCTGCCCTGATATAACATAATATATCATCGAACAGGGAACGTTTTTCTGTATTACATTCCTTGTACAGTCTGGCAAGGCTTTCCAGTGTTTCTTCATCCAAAACGACAGACGGAAAAATTTCCTCGTATACAATCCACAGCCCTACAGGGTCGGAATCATCCGCATGGATAGAGGTAACCCTGACATCGAATATTCTGCCGAATGCTTTTTTGATATCATCATCGGGGATTTCGACGTTATCCTCGTCGGTGAACGATACGCCCCATTCCAAGTCAAGGTTGATATTGACAATTTCCTTATCCAGTTCTTCTTCTATCAGCCGTTCCGCTTCTTCCAAAAGCAGGACGATACAGGTTCTCTTTCTGTTTTCTGCAATGTTTTTTTTATCCATAGCGATTTTCTTCCTTTTATTTATCTTTTCCCAAACTGGTTTCCTCTATCCGCAGGATACTGTTTCCCTGATGCATCATAAACACGACAAAATCCATTGCAAGGTCTCTTGTCTCAAAATATTGGTAGTTCCTGCACCCGACACCCAGCACGGGGTTGTTATATTCTATCAATATAGTACAGGGAAAATGAATCTGACTGATAACTGATAATGGTGGTCTCATGATATATTCTTTTAACCGTGGAAATGTGTATAAGTTTTCCATCGGGCATCACACTCACAGGACAACATCTGCATTCCGCAGCGGGGGCAGGTTTCCATGTCACAGCCGGGGTGATGATATCCGCCGGGTTTTGCTCCACAGTCAGGACAGCGATACCCGTTCAAGGCAAAGGTTTCCCCGTTGTCTTTGATATCACCATAAGGAATGCGTTTATATTTTTTCCATACACCGTTATCCATGATTTCATAAACATGGACGGCACACCCTTTTGCTTTCAGCATCTCTTTTCCACAGGCTTCACAGCATGCCATGATACATTCCCCCTTTTCCTTATTTCAAAAGATACCGTTTTGCATGTTCTCTGATATAGGAAATCGACAGTTCAATCCGTGTCAATTCACTCATGATTTTTTCCAGTTCCAGTTCCGTATCTTCCGAACGCTCAATGATGGAAGAAATATCGGTTTTGGAAGACCGTACCGAACGCTTCAGGTCTTCCAATGAATCTGTCACATTGGTTACTACATAATTACGCTTCCCTTTTTCCACCGAATCCATAATCAGCACCCCGCCTTTTGACAAAACCCTTTGTCGTAATCCGCATAAAACTCTACAGGATGAATCATGACAAACCCATATTTCGCAGTATTTTCAGGAATCATGATTTCCTTAAAGTTTTTCCCGAAGAAAACACCTTTCTCGTTAGCATCATCCACAGAATCAAACCCATTCTTTTTCACCCAGTCGGTAAAAGCACGCTGTATATTACACTGGACATCCTCATCAGACAGATACGGGTCTGTTACTGCCAACAACACCTTTTCAGAATCCGCCAGCATGGAATGCCATTCCATATGGCTCATTGTCAATTCAATAATACGCATCACAAACCTCCTGTAACATCTACTTGTTTTCTATATATATTATACTACATATAGTACAATTTGTCAAGCATCAGCAGTAAAATTTTAGCAATCAAACAACCCTCATTAGGTCGCCCGCACTTCTCTCCCGACGCTTTCCTGCGTATTGTGAACGGGGCGTGGGGTTCTGCCAAGGGAACATGTGACCTTGGCAGGTTCTCATAAGCCCGTTACAATCGGAGTGGAAAGCAAGGGTTAGTTTTAGACGCTTATTCTATGCCGAAGGCAGGAAAACCGAAGGTTTCTGGTTTTTTGCGGGCTTGCCCGCTTTTTAATAAAAGGCTTTTGCAGAGCAAAAGGCTTCCAGTCTGGCGAAACTGTAAAAAGTTACTGATTTTTCCAAAGACATATGATATAATATCATATATGTTTTATGGACGCAAGGGTGGTGTCAAGATGAAGGATAATGGTGATACCTATATTATAGTCTGTTCTGTTTTGTTAGATGTGTTCTGTGTGTTGCTTGGGACAGGCATAGCATTTTATTATGATTTTTCATTGCTGACAGGGATTGCCATTTGTATCGGCATTTCGTTGGTGATGGTGATACCATGTATCGAATTTGTCTGTTGGTTTGAAGAGCATAATAGAAAACAAAAATAGAAAAAGCAAAAGGACTTCCGTAAGGAAGCCCTTTTTTTGTGGAATTTTAAAGGATTTACTGCTTGAAATATTCTTTTACCATGTCAAGGAACGCAGGCAAATCTTCATCTCTGCCGATAACCATACCGCAACCCATCAAAGGGTTGACCATAGGTGGGGCATTAGTCGTCCTGCCACTTTCAACATTGTATTCCAACATTTTCGCTTTTCCAAGAATCAGCAACATCAAATCTTCCAACAGGTCACGGACATAAATGTCAACCGAAAGAGTTCCGCTGTACCGATTCCATGCCGTTTCGATAGCTTCGCATAACGGAGTGCCTTCAATAACTTCCGACTGCAATGTGTTGATAAGGTTCTTCATGTCTTCCTGTCGTTCCGTTTCAGCAGAGACGCTGATGGAATCAAGGGTAGGAAGCACAAGGTCTTCCCTTATCTCTTTCAGGCTGTTCAACAGATAGTGGTTCAATTTTTTCTCCATAGACATTACTCCTTTTCTTTTTTTATCTCAACAGGATTTCCTGTTGGTGTCAACCATTTACTGCAGATTCTCTCTGCTCGTCATTTTCAACCATTTCTTTGATTTCGGAAAGCACAAGATGAATAACGGATTTTGCGTCATTACATTCAGCAACAAGAAGTGCGATTTCCGTATAGGTCGGCTTTTCATTGTATTCACCGATACGCAATTCCACAAGGTCATTAACCGAATATTGGGAAATAGCAGTTGCAAGCTTTTCCATACCATCCTGTATGCCATAGTATTCACCGACAGGCAAAGTCAGCCGATGATACAGGGCGCTGGCACTACACACAAAATTGGATTCGGAATAATCCACGATAATATGCCTGTTGTCAGGGGTATAGACTTGTATATTATATAGGTTCAATGCCTTGTAAATATATTCTTTCTTCATGTTGGTCTGCTCCTTTCTTTCAGTTCCTTTCTTTTATTTTCTTATCTGTATATATTATACTACACATAGTACAATTTGTCAAGCCTTTTTGTCCATAAAATCAACAAATAAAACACAAAAAATCAAGACTGCCTCGTGGCATGGATTTCCCGAATGCTTCCTTTACTGATATATTACAGACAAAGAAAATCCGTCAATGAGCCTGCGAAATTGACAGATTTTCGGCGTCTGTTATTCTTTTTTTGAGGAAGCATGAGGATATTTGTCCAACATGTTGCTTTTTATAATAAAAAAGGCTTTTGCAGAGCAAAAGGCTTCCTGTGGGGCGGAACGCCCCGAAAAAAGAAAAAGGGCAGGACAAAAGTCCTGCCTGTCTGTTAACTTGCCATTGATAGTGTCAATGATTTTTCTTCAATGCTTTTCAGTTCTGCCAAAACTTCTTCTTCAAAGTTGCTCACATCAGCAAAAAACGTTTCAGCATATCGTGGGAAGTTATCTCCCTCTTTGATGTAGTGCTTCTTCAACCATTCATCAAAGGCGTCTTTATATTTTCCTTTCAGTATTTGGTTGCAGTTCCCAAAGGCTTGTCGTGTTACATATGCTCCATTTTTGGCAATAACTTCAATGCAACCGACAAACTTTGTATCCTCTTTCATAAAGACAATGGTGCTTTTTCTGAAATAGGTTGTTTCAAGATAATGGTCTCCCACACAATTGTGCAGAGCTTTGCCTGCTTGTTTCAATTCCTTTAACTGTCGGGGCAGGACAAAATCAATTCCGTTATGGGTGGTCTCCATAAATCCCTCATTTTTCTTATACGGAATCGGTTTGTCATTTTGTAATGCGATTTGAGTTAAAATCTTTTGTTTCTGTTCAGCAGGAAGAGAGTGAGAACGTGCAAGGGCAATACGTAATGAATCTTCATAATTTCTGGCATTTAACAGAGTTCGTCTGATTTCTTCCATTTCATGAGTTTTGTCGCCCAAACTGTCATGTATATGGTCTAAACTGCCATAAAAGAAACCTTTCAATTCGTCTATTGTAACCCCATATGACGATAAGGTACTGCAATATCTGTAAATATCAGGTATGTATTGTGCACTGCAAAAACGACTGTTGTTAGCAGAAGCCCGAACAAGGGATACTTCATTTTCTCGTATAAGCTGACGAATCAAGGGTTCAAACTTCCGATTTTCCTTTCCAAAACACAACAGGTTCACCAACAAGGAATCATCAACGTTAAAGTGGGTCAACAAAGTGTAAAAATTGTTGATGTCTTTAAAACCAAATCGTTTGAACAACAGATAACATAAAGTGGTTTTGATAGGTGTTTTAAAGAAAAATCTGTTAAAAGCTTTAGATTTCGGCAACCGATACCGTGTTTTAAGGTTGAACATTGCGGTCATATCATCGTTGTCAGGCTTGATGCTTCTGAAAATCTTGTCGATATATTTTTGCGTAAAACGGGAAAAACTTGCTGTAAAGTAATGTTTTATCTCTGCTCTTAATTCTTCCGATTTTAGATTGCGGAATCGGTTATTATAAGGCAGGTCTTCCACATTTTGAATATATCCCTGTTCTTCAAGATAATAAAACATTTTAATAAGCAGGGTATCAAAAATATCATTTCCAACACTTATGCTGTTAATTGTATATTTAGTAATGTTCAAGATGTCAGTGGACATGGAACGTGCCATTAATACACGGCGATGTGTTTTGTTCGCCCATCGTGGCTGAACCACATATGTGTTTCCATTGGCAGAGGTTACAATAGCTGTACAGGCATAACGATAATTGAGTTTGATAAAAGGTTCACCCTTTTTATTCTTTAGAACAACAGGCTTGACTTCCTTGATAACCATGTTATAGCAAACACTTCCGTCTTCCCTTTTACTGATAATTGCTTTATGTGGGAAAAAAGCACGATAATAATAATTTACAATACGTTTGCTCTCTGTCTCACAATCATCCCATGGCAAAGAATCAAAACTGTTGTTAGTTTTGTAATATGTACCACACTTGTTGCAATAAAAAATATCTCCGTCTTCAATGATACCATGACCATTATAAGAAATGGTCACCCAATTATCTTCATTGGGCAGGACAGGAAATGTTACCACTTCTCTGCTGACGATTTTCCGTTTCGGGGTTTCGTTGTTCTTGTTTACAACCTTCTTCATGTTTTTTGCTCCCTTCCATATCTTTTTTTATCTCTATCTTATTATACCAAAAATTGACAAATTTGTCAATACAAAAAGTTACAAAAAACACAAAAACATACACCTTAAAAACACAAAAATACACCCGCAAAAGGCAAAAAGTGGGACGCCCTTCCCAAACCCTGCTTTATGAGAACAAGCAGAACAGTTCTGTCAATGAGCCTGCGAAATTGACAGAACGGGGATGCTTGTTAGAATAAAAAGCGGGTTAGGGTTGGGCGGTATTCAACAACAAAAGCCATGTATGGAATACTTTTAACAGGCTTGCCTGTTTATAATAAAAGACCTTTTGCGAAGCAAAAGGTTTCCTGAACGCCGAAGGCGTCTGTGCCAAAAGAAAAAGCCCTGCAGTATATTGCAGAGCTTTGAAATATTTTAATACAAGTTTTTTATGTCCATCACATTTCATAAAACAGATTACTTATTTGGTTTCTTTGACGTCTTCTTCCCGTTTAACTGTCATTTCTTCAGGATAGGAAAGTTCTTTACATTGTTTGCATTGGAAATATCCATCGCCGTTATGGTCAGGGTCGGCAATCCAGTGTGCGTGTCCGCAAACGGGGCAAGTCAGTACAAGCTTCATATTAAATCCTCCTTCTTATAAATACAGCTTCGGTGTGCCATTGATAACACCGTAGTAATTTGCTCTTCGTTCAGACCAGATAAGGTTCGGCTGGTCTTTAGGACGGATAACAACAATTTCGCCCATGATGGTCAGTACGACGGGAAAGGAATCCCCTTTGCGGAAACCGTACTTCTTGGAATTGTACTTCATTGTAATCGTTGCCATAATTTCTCCCCTTTTCATACATAATTGTGTCGTTCACACCACGTTGCCAGCAAAGTCTTCATCTTTTTCTCTATCTGCTGTACCCAATCGTTTTGCGTATAATCTACAGCCACATCATATTCCGTTGTATCTTCCCGAATTTCCGACAAATTTTCCACATCTACAAAATCCATTCCTTCATACGAAATGATTTTTAATACGTTATAATATACGACTGGTACGATTTTATTTTTTGTTTTGTCATATCTGCCGTATAAATCCATCGTCAGCACAAGGTCTTTGTCAGACAGTTGGAAGATTTCATTGATACCAACACCATTCTCGAAATATTCGTCTTTCGGAACAGCACCGTAATCACTGTGGAAACAGTCAGGGTCGGTCTCAAAACAAAGTCCTGCATCTTTGGTCAACATAATCGTCCGCAGTTCTTCCAAATCAAGCGGACAATCTGTACGGTATAATTTACTCTCCAATTTCTCCATGTTTTCCCCCTTGCCATATATATTAGTGAACTACGTCCAGTAAAACCATATCAATATTTCCGTTCTTTTATTTTCTATATACATTATACTACATATAGTACAATTTGTCAAGATTACGGTCACAAAAAAACACAAAAATACATTTACCGATATACGGTGGCAACCATTCCCGAAGGCTTCCCTGCGTATTGTGAACAGGAGCGAAGGCGTTCTGTCTGGGAGCATGCGACCTGACAGGTTGCCGAGCCTGTTACAATAAAAAGCAGGAAGACCGAAGGGATGGCTATAAAGGGCATATAAACCGTAAGGTTTGGTTTTTTTCAGGCAGGCTTGCCTGCCGTTTATTTTATAAAAAAGCTTTGCGAAGCAAAGGTTTCCTGTACGGGCTTTGCCCGTTTCGTTTTTTTCAGAAAATAAAAAACAGCGGGTTACTGACAACCCGCTGTAAGGTTTTCATCCTGCCTTGCGGTCTCCCTGTATTATCCTGTTAACTTCTTTTCTTATCACTTCTATAAAATCAGATACATCGATATTACGGTTATAATCATAATAGAAACTGTCCTTTGTCACCATTCCTATCTGATGGGCAGAACACCAATGTCTATATGCTGTCTCGTAAACCCCGCACAACAGTTTGTTACAGGAAGCATATGCCTGACGGGATAACCAAGTGCCATCTTCCATTTTTGTTAATTCGATGCATCCTACCAATTTTTCCCTTTCCTTCATCAGAACAATAGTACTGATACGGAACAGCGTAGTATCTAAATAACAATCGCCTACGCAGTTATGGAGTTTCATTCCTGCATCTACAAGGTCAACAAGATTGGTCGGCAGAACAAAGTCGATGCCATCATGGGTGGAAACCAGTTCTTTGTCTTTTTCCGTATAAGGGATAGGCATACGGGAAGACAAAGCATAGTTTATCAGATATTCTTTTTTCTCATCATCAGTCAAAACATCGCCATTTTCCTGTATCAACGTCAACGCTTCTTCAGCTGTTTTACTGCCAAGTATTTCCTGCCCTGTTTTTTTCAAATTTTTATAGATACGCATAAGAGCATCATGCACATCAAGTATTGAACCATGGAACAAAGCCTGCACCTGTTCAAAAGGATAATGCCGATTTATAATTTCATCTGCATAATTCAGTACATCATACAACATCGTTTGGTAGAATCCAAAGCTTTCAAATTCCTTCTCCAATTCACGGGTAACAGCATTTTCCCTTTCTTTGATATATTTGCGTATAAGCTTTATTCCAAAGGTATAATGACTACATTTGGAAAACAGGTACAAGATGGGCTGGATTTCTGAATCAAGACGGCAGAGACGGTAAAAATTGTTGATGTCCTTAAATCCTAACCGACGGAACAGGAGATAAGACAGGGTCACAAACGTCGGTCTTTTTATCAGCATACGGTTGAACTTTTTGGATTTCGGAAGATGGAACGTATCCCTGAATGCTGTTATCATATCCAGTTCCGTGCTGTCAGGTCTGACAAGCCTGACAATTTTTCGCTGGTAACGTATAAAGTAAGAGAAATTAAGATTACGGACAGGGACAGGATACTCTTCACCGTTATATTCCACAGCATTTCCGCAGACAAGGCTTAACATATCCCTGCGTACGTTTTCATCTTGCAAGTTTCTGAAACGGTTATTAAAAGCAAAGAATTTTGTCAAATAGCCTTTTTCAATAAAATAGTCTACAGCTTTGGCAGTCAGGGCACTGATTACCCTGTTGCTGGAATAAAATCCTGCATACGGGGACGCAAATGTAATGTTACGAATAGACATGGTATCAGCAGAATATACGTTTACTTTTTTATGACTGTCCAACCATACAGGCGTCACACAATAGGTCTGTCCGTTTGCGGAAATAACCACAGATGTACTGGCATACCGTGTCTTTATAAAAGCATCCTTTTGCCTTCCCCTGAAGAAAACAATGGGACGCAGTTCACGGAGAATAATGTTGATGACACGGCTTCCGTCAGCCCGTTCCTGATATGTTGCCTTATACAGCGTAAAAGCACGACGTTCATGCGATGCTTCTATCTTTGCCCCGCAGTTGGCACATGAAAGAGAAAAATCAGGTTTTTCCCCATATGTTCCACAATGCATACAATAAATAACGGTCATATCATAGTTAATATTATCATCGTAAACATAAAACGCCCTGCAAAGAGTATCAAAAAAATAATGTTCTTCCTTGAACACGATAGCAGGACGCTTTGCCAATTCTTGTTTTTTCTTTTCTGTCAGTTCTTTTTTCATTCTCATTCCCCCTTGTTTCTTTATATTATTATATCATAATTTGACGAATATGTCAAGTTTTTTTTAAAAGCAAAAACAAACAAAAAACAGCCTTCCGAAGAAGGCTGTTAATATATCAGCGAATAAGTTTTCCATCCAAATCCAAACCTGCTTTTTTACACAGGGAACGATATTCTTCCGCCACCACTTCCTTGTGTTTCCTGATGCGTCGAATACTGTCTTCTATAAAAACAATTTCATCCTCGACAGAAAGTTCAGGCTGGTACTCATCAAGATTATCAATTTTATAAATGATGTCATGGACAGGCATTTCCAGTACGGAAAGGTCATTTATACCGTTTTCCAGCATAGCTCTGATTTTAGACGGGTCAACAGGTTTGGCACAGGAATCAGAAGAATCTTTATCCCAGTTAATGTTTACAGTATAATGGTCAACGCTGTATGACACATTGTATCCATTGCTGGCAAGAATGGCAAAATAATTTTCACTGAATATCTCACGGAATTTCTGATTTTGCAGGATGTCAGGATTTATCTGTGCCACGCTCAACCCTGAAGTATAGGATTTTTTCCCTGCACGGACAGTTTTTAAAATCAGTTTTTCAATTTCTTCCACCTGTTTTTCCAGAGCACAGAACATTTCAAGATACTGTGAAAGTTTTAACCCGTAAGAAAAGGCTTCCTTTTTTACAACCAACAGCTGCGCATACACATCGGACAGTTTTTCCAAATTTTTAGCATTCTTCATATACATCCCTCACTTTTGAAACAACCCCCGCCCAAAAGGCGGGGGTCAGAATCGACAAAATTACCCGTACGCTTCAACTTCGATATAGGTAGGACTTCCCTCAATGCCCAGTTCTTCCATATATGATTTCAGCAGGGTGTCAACCATCTCTTTTGTCATCTGCCTGTATGTATCGCTCATCTGCCACGGCTGTCCATCAACAACAAGAATAGAATCACAGCCAACACAGTCTTCCTGCCCTTCACAGAACTCAACAGGAATGTTAGTCTCTTTCTCAATGACATTGGCGATGATATGGACAAATCCATAATATGTATCATCGGTACAGTGGTGGAAATACTCCCAAATCCAGTCCATTTCTCCGTCATCATCCAAATCATCCACATCATAGTCACAGTCATCAATAAAACATTTTTTTGCTTTTTCCAACGATGACCTGATGTTATCCATAATGGAATCAGGTTCTTCCCCACCGTTTTCAATGACAATTTTTTTCAGGGTATCCATGTGATTCAGCAGAAAGTCAATAAAGACAGAAGGGTTTACATCATATGTCTCAAACCCGTACCCTGATGTAAAATAAGACCGCATGCTCATTTACTTATCACTCTCCTTTTTCTCCATACGGTTTTCTATTTCATCCCAAATTTTAATGAGACGTTTAAACTTATAAATTGCCGTCATGGCTTCATCCCGTGATTTTGTTATATGTTCCACGATTTCATCAGCAGAATCTGCTTCTTTATCCAGCCATCCGTCTAACAGCTCATTTTTGTTTTCATACCGTAATTCAACGATGTTCCGCAGGATATTTTCCATTTCGCCAGTCAGATTATCCAGTTCACCTGCCTGTCTATCCAACCCCGCAACAAATCGTTCAAAAACTTCCCGCATACAGACACCCCCTATACAAAATCATCTTCGCTGAAATAATACCCGCCGAACTCATCATAAACTTCTTTATCAGAGACAATCTCGTCAGCCATCACCAACTCTGACATATAAGTACCTTCTCCGACCTCGTCGTTCCTGCGTACCACGATGTCCTGTTTCAACTGGATAAGCTGTTCCCTGTTCAATTCCCAAACGTTCATATGCATTCTCCTTTCATGATAAATCCGCTCTTCAGCCTCTAACTAATTATACTACATACAGTACGTTTTGTCAAGAGTTTTGTCCATAATATCAACAAAAAAATAAAACAAAAAGCCAAGGCATGCTATACCCGAAGGCTTCCTTTGTGGTTTTTATATACAGGCGATAGAAAGTCCGTCAATGAGCCAGCGAAATTGACGGAATATCGAAGCCTGTTAAAATAAAAACAAGGAAGCATGAGGAAAATACCTTTTGTTATAATAAAAAAGCTTTGCGAAGCAAAGGTTTCCTGCGGGGCAAACGCCCCGTAAAATAAAAAAACCAGCCGTAAGGCTAGGCGTAATTTTAAATATCAGCTGCATTTCAAACGAATCGTGTCGTCTTTATAACAGGTCGGACATAAGTAATTTAGTGGTGGCATTGTTTGATTAACAATTCACAAACAGTTCACAAATTATACTAAAAAAAATAGCTCTATGTGGGCATAGGAATATAGGACGGAGAAATTCGTTACTACAAAAAAAGGAGAAAAAGAAAAATGATTAATCACGAAACAGTATCTTTTATCGGTATGCTTAATGAGTTGGCAGAAAATCGCAAATGCGAAAAAGCAAAGTTTATGCCTGTCGGCAGAGATGCGGTCGATGATATGACAAGATTGCTTAATGCCGTTGGTTTTCGGTTCTGCTATGATGTTACGAAGTTGGCTAATGCTGACGAGTCGTATGTATATTTTCCACTAGTCAGGCGATTTGGCAAGGGTAAAACGGAAATGGAATATTATCCTCATGTGTTTGTTGCATTTCCTAAAAACAATGCAAAGCAAGAGGATTTTACAATATTCGCTTTTGCTGAAGATGATTTTGATTGGGATAAAGCGTTTATTATCTCTGCCGGAAGTTGGAGTTCGGTAAAGGATGCATGAGGAAAATATCTTTTGTTATAACAAAAAAGCTTTGCGAAGCAAAGGTTTCCTGCAAGGCAAATGCCCTGTAAAATGAAGAAGCCCAGCCTTACGGCTGGGCATGATTTTTAATATCAGCTGCATTTCAAACGAATTGTGCTGTCTTCATAACAAGTCGGACATAAGTAACAGTCTTCTGACACTTCATGATAATCGTTGACATGAACCATCTTTTCACAATAGTCACAGGTACGGTAATCCCCGGGCGCTGTATCGTCTACCAGTTCTTCATAATGCAATCCGCATATAAGGTTATATACAAAAAAGTTCCCCTGTACCAATGCCAGTTCAGCACGGGTGATATACAGGTATCTTTCAAGATTTTTATATGCTATAGGACAATATATTTTCAAAAATTCTTTCGCATCAGCCTTGTCAAACAGGTCATAGTTTTCATCGCTGCACAGACAGGTATAAATAAAATCTTTCACCTGTTCCATCATAAACGGGTCAGTACGGATTCTGTCATGCAAAGGCTTGTCCCAAAACCCGTGTTCCGCCTGAACCCCGTCGATTTTTTCGGTAGTTACAAAAAGCAAAGACAACATCATAGAAAAAGTCCCCCTTTTTACACAAAAAATATCCTGTTACGCAATATATTTTTCATAGTTCCTGCAAATAAAGTTATATTTACGGATGGCTTCATCAACAGAATAACCCATATAACACTGATGCCCCGCCTTTCCGCCAATATCGATGATTCCGTTGGGGTATATCTCTATCATATGAATATTCTTAAAATAGGTCTTCTTATCCAAAGCCTTATCTTTTTCGTTCTTGTAGTATGCACCGATATAGCAATCATGGTCAGAGTTGGAAAACCATCTGTTTGTCTTGTCCTGAATCAATAACATAATATCCCCCTCTCTATGTCGTGCGTTTCCGTTTTTTATTACCAAACCAAAGTTCATACAGCTTGCGGTAAATCAGGAAGCGAAACACATACGGTGCAAGGAAATACACCAGCAACCCTGCTAACAGAAGCCCCAGACCCAACAGGGCAAACAATAAATCCGCAGCCTGCCCCAATATACCCGTAATATTCGCCCACAAATACGCCAAGGTTTCCATATATCAGCACCCCTTTCTTTTCCCTTCTACCATTATTATACTATATATAGTATATTTTGTCAAGCGTTTTGTCCATAAAATCAACAGAAAAACACCATAAAACCCCATAGATGCAATGTCCCCGAATGCTTCCTTGTGTCCCTGATGACAGTGCAGGAGATTCTGTCAAGGGAAGCATGACCTTGACAGAATGTCCGGAACTGTTAAAATCAAGGGACGGAAGCATGAAGGGGTTTTACTATAAAATCAAAAAAGCTTTGCGAAGCAAAGGTTTCCTGAACGGGCGTCTGCCCGTTTTTTTAGGTTTTCAGGGTTTTAATAAAAAGAAAAAGACCAGCCGAAGCTGGTCTGGGTTTTGTGATAGTGTCTATCATTCAAACGTGGAATTGGTAAAGTTTTTTATATATCATATTGTTTCTTTGTACAGCGTACTGAAAATGGTTTGCGTGGGAATCCCAATTACAGATAAGGGAAATGGCTACGTCCCAAAAGCTGTTTTTGTCTAAAAAGTCATATAAAGAAGCCCTGTCATTGAAATCCATTGTCTTATAACTGGAAGTTATTGTGCAGACACCCAAAGAGGTTATGGTGTCTTTTTCCCTGATTTCAACCTTGATGACAGCTTTGATATATCTGTCATCGACGCTGATGCTGTCTGTCATAGAAAGTTCGCTGATTTTACCTTCTTTGATGCCGATGATATAATCAGAAGCTCCGAAACTGGCGTTTTTAAAGGCATCGCTGATTTTCATCAAGTCATTTATAATTTGGGATTTATCTTGGGTATTCAATATAAAATCCATAGTTTATCCCTTTCTGTCAGGAAATGCCGACGCCGTTATGTCTTAATTCGCTGCCGATGCAAGCTCCAAAATGGGTATATGCCTTATTGACAGCCCGTTCAATGGCAGTCTGAATTTCTTCGCCTGATTCTACGGTGAAAATTGACTTGCCGTTGGTAAAGGTCACATATCCCCGTGCGTTGGTTGCACTTCTGATGACATCGCTGTTTTCATTGCGGAAAGACTGTATGGCATCTACATTGACAACAAGTTTAGTATAGGACGAATAACTTGTAGCTTCTTTAAGATGGATAAAAACTTTCATTGGAAAACCCTCCTTTTATTTTGTTATATATATTATATCATTTATGGTATAATTTGTCAAGTTTACAGAACAAACAAATATGGGAAAACCTTGCCAGAACAAGTCTGGCAGGGAAAAGGGGCGTCAAATCCTCTCCCCTTTATTAGGACAAGCCCTCTAATTATAATAATTTTCATCATGTTCGATTTTAAAGAAATTAAACACTTCTACAAGAGCATCGTGATACCCGTCTTTATATCCGTGGTCATATTCATCTTCAATGATATTTTCCTCGTTTTCGTCCAAACGGTCTTTAAATTCCATAATAAATGCTTTCATATCAATTTTTTCTTCAGGAACTTTCGTGATTTTCATAAAAAACTCCTTTCAAAAAACTGGCATTACCCGTTTACAAAATTAAAAAAGGGGAAAGGGGGAAGAAAATCCCCCTTTTATTCTCACCAACCGCCACCCCACGCATCATCCCGTACCATACTTCCCATAGACGGCATGTTACGAATATGCTTATAACTCTTCAGCAACATCACGCCAAATCCTTTGGTGCTACCTTTTCCGTCGGCAACAGAGCCATATTCATCATCTTCTTCGTAACGGTGACGGCTATCTCTCACTTCTGCCATATAGTTGTTCCATTTAGTGAACCGCCATTCTGCACTGGTATCCTCATAATCATTCCGTACGGACAAGATAACTTCATTATCAGTAGCCAGCTGGACGGATTTCATATCATCAGGCTCATAATCCAGTTCTACACGGCAACATGCACGCCCCGTAGATTTAAAGCGGTCACGGAGGTCATGAATAAGTTCTTTCGATTCCCAGCCAGTGAGTTTCGCATAATCACGGACAAGTTTAACCATAGCGGTCATAGCAGAAGCACTTCCTGCATATAACGTATAATAGTTGCGTTCGCTTTCCTCATATTCATTTGCCACATTTACTACATAAGACAGAAGGCAGAGGCATTTGGAAGACTGGAAGGATACAGTGGTCTTTTTCCAAATTGCTTTAATAATCCTGTCCAGTTTTTTCTGCTTCTTTTCTTTTTCCGCATTTTCCTTTTTAGCGATGCGTTCTTTCTTACGAAGTTCTTTGGCGATTTTTTCCTGCTCTGCAGCTGCCCGTTTTGCTTCTGCTTTCTTTTCTTTGAGAATCGCATCCCGTTTTTTCTGTGCTTCACGGATAGTTTTCAGTTCCTCACGGCTGCGTTTGATGCCTTTCATAAAAGTAACGGCAGACCGCTTCGTTCCTTCCACTTTTACGGGATGAGCGGCAGGTTCTCCGTTTACAGTAAGAGGGGTGCAGGCAAAAGGCTTGCGACGGGTCACACCTAATACTTCGTGACCAGCATCCAGTAACTGATTCACAGTATAGAACGTAGCAACCGCACTGCCTTTGTTCTCTACGTCATACAACATTACAGTCCCTTTTCCCTTGCCAGTGATAATAAACTTCATACGCATCTCTCCCTTTTCTTAATTGCTTTAATATTCATATTCGGTTATATACTGAACCTTATAGATGCCGACATATCCGTTGCTTTTCAGGTCTTCCCGTTCCTGTGTGTTGAAACGCAGAATCAGCTTATCTATATCAGTCTCGTCAGTTTCCAAAAAACGCTGTAACATATTTATTACGCAGTCTTCTGTCAACGGATACGGTGTTTCTGTATCAAAGAAATATTCCTTGTATTTTTCAGGGATTTTTTCTTCGTCATAGGCACAAAAATCAAGGGTGTATTCGTCTGCAAAAAATTTATGGTAAACATCGTTGGATTCATAGATATTGCACCCGGGTTCTTCCGAATAGTAATAATATCTACAATGCGGGGCATATTTATCTACGATAGCATACCACATAGCAGGCAGGGGAATCCAAGCGGTAAGACTTTGGAAAAAGATTACCCCGTCAGTATTGTCAAGTTCTTTCAGGTAGAAGGGTTCAATAATTTCACCACGGCAGGGATACCCGTTTTCTTTGTCCAAGTCTGCCCGTGTAAAACCAGCAAATCCTACGATATTTCCCAGCCAATTTTTACCGAACCCGTTCTCTTCATAGTTCTTGGAAGTCCAAGATTTCAGTTTTTCATATAAAGGACGCAATTCTTCCAACGGTCCTGCGATACGTTCCATATTGTTGCACCAGTTTGGCATTGTCTATTCCCTCCCATTCCATTTTCAGGGCGTAGCCCTCGGATAAGTTCCGAAGGCTTGCCCTGTTTATTTATGCTCTTTCTTCTTCCTGTGTGCGTTTACCGAAAAACATACGCAGACAGGTATCAACAGCTGACATAGGTGTTCCGTGGGGCGTATATAAAAACACGCTTGCGATTTCGTAATAGGAAATCAGATGGAACACAATGCTTGCAGTTCTGTAACTCGTATTAGAAATCAGCAGGATAAAGAACAACAGTCGGATAAAACACTCCATCTTTTCGCCCACATACAACCTGTGGATACTCAATTCACCCAAAAAGAAAGTGATGATGATGTAGAAAACGTTTCTCTTGCTAATCATAATTGCTCCCCCTTTTTATTCGTTTTCCAACCTCTAATTTATTATACTACATATAGTACAATTTGTCAAGTCTTTTTGTCCATAAAATCAACAAAAAACACCATAAAAGCCCATAGATGCAATGTCCCCGAATGCTTCCTTATGTCCCTGATGACAGTGCAGGAGATTCTGTCAAGGGAAGCATGACCTTGACAGAATGTCCGGAACTGTTAAAATCAAGGGACGGAAGCATGAAGGGGTTTATTGTAAAATCAAAAAACTTTGCGAAGCAAAGGTTTCCTGAACGGGCGTTAGCCCGTTTTTTGGTTTTCAGGGTTTTAATAAAAAGAAAAAGACCAGCTTCAGCTGGTCTGGGTTTTGTTATGATGTCGAGATTTACTCTTCCAATTCAAACCCCTTGTGGCAAAAGCCAAATTCATCAGAAAGCCAGTCAGAAATCCGTTCGCCATCTTTGTTTTTAAGACGTTTCGGGATTTCTACCTCATCAGGCAACCCGATACATTCCACCAATGTGGAAGGGGAACGCTCAAACACTTCACAAGCATAATCGTCCCGTTCTTCGCTGGTCATGTTGGCATACCGTTCTTCGGAGATGCCTAATACTTCGGAAGCTTCTTTTGCCGTCATCTCATCCAGTACGTACAACCCGTCTTCCAAATCAATGTCCCATAAAATGTTTACTGCTTTCATCCTGTTTCCTCCTTTTATATTTGTCTTTAATCAGATATTAACTGAACATCAGGGTCAGCCAAAACTGATGCTGCAACGCTCCGTAAACTCTTCCTTGTCGTCACTCCCGACAGCAGGAGTGTATATTCTTCCGTTGCTCCAGTCAATGACAGTAACGATGGCATTGTCATTGTAATCAGCCAATATTTCCTTTAATTCTTTGACAGTCATAATATTTTTCCTTTCTTTAAATATGGTCAATATCGATGTGATGCACAGTATCTCCGTTGGACATCACAAGATTTCCGCTTTTTGCAAGGTCATTCAGTAAATTCTTGATGTACTCGGCAGTGTCGGGGTCATTGACTGTGGTGACCAGTTCCTTATAATACGCATTGTCATAGATGATAATATCATAATCCATATCTTACCTCCGTTCCCAAAATATATATATTTTCATCACAACCAACCTCTACCCATGTAATAGATGGAACTTCGTAATTGTGTTTATGCTTGAAGACTTAAAAATTATAATAAGATAGAACGGCAGAAGATATGTGCCTTGCCCAGAAAGATATTTAATGTAATATTTTTATCTGTCTTGGATTTATTTTTTTTGCTGTATTCGTCCTCATGGAACAGACCAAACTCAATCCCTTTAATTTCAAGGTTATCTTCTGAACTGATACCAAACGAATATAAGCTCCACTGCCCTTCCGGGATATCGTTCCAGTCAGGGAACAGATTCTTGGCGGTATCTACAACCGCATAATGGGAACGCCTGTATGCCTGCAGTTCCACCAAGGTATCACGGTTGCGAAACGGATAATGCTCTTCTTTTCCAGCAAGGGTATAGTCTTTCAGATAAAAACCCGCTTCGTCAAACCCGAACTCTACCTTTTCATTCTTTTCTTCTTCCCCGTAAACAATGGAAGTCAGTATAGTCTTTACAGGTCTTTTTCGTTCTTCTCTCCTGTACCCGCTGTTATTCAGATGTCTTGCCAAATCAAAAAGGTCTTGTTTCCGTTTTACATCAACAGCGTTATGTTCCTGCGTATCGGCATACAGCGAATATACCCTCCCTTCCTCATCGAAATCAAGATGTGTCACCGTGACAGGATTCCCAGAAGAGTCCGCTTTCCCTACATACTGTAATTTTATTTTCATGATGCCCTCCCTTTTTTACTTTTATCTTCTAATTTATTATACTACATATAGTACAATTTGTCAAGTCATATTTTCCTCTTTGTAAAAGGAAAAACGCACCAAAAACAGCATTTTCCTGTCGTTAAATCCCGCCCGCTTCCGTCATTTTCCCATCAACACGGCACAGCCCTGTCTGTCAAGGAAACCTGTGCCCTTGACAGACAGGGCAAGCCTGTTAGCGTTGCGGTCGGAAGCGTAAGGGATGGACAGAATATGGTTGGGCTATTATATTTAGAAAGATTGTCTGCTTTTTATATAAAAAGCTTTTGCAAAGCAAAAGGTTTCCAGAGGACGGCTTGCTGTCCGTAAAAGCAGACAAAAAAAGGGTGGCTTCTGCCAACAGGCAAAAACCACCACAAGGGGGCAGGATATAATCATCAGGCAATGTTCTTTGTACGGATATGTTTCATCCATCTGTCGATAAAGTCAGAATGGGCTTTGCTGCGAATCGGTCTGTTATGGGACAGATATTTCTGCCGAATTGTATCGGTCGGACTTAATTCAATGGTAATCAGGGACTTTTCAGGATGTGCGGTTTCACGCATTACGAAAATTTTGCTTGTCTTTTTCGCAATACTTTCCGCATATGCTGCGACACAGTTGGACTGCTGTGATGCTTCGTCCAATAAATCGTCGAACGAATCGATACCACGAACAAAGAACACTTCTTCTTTATAGTCGTATTTATGAAGCGCTTCACAGGCAGGTCTCATCTTCTCGTTAAGGGCTATCCTCTTATTTTCCTCAATTTTAGTGCGGGCATTTCTTGCCATTACATCATGTTCCCTTTTAAGTGAATCCATGTCGAACCGAGGTTTTACGGACAAGGCATGACAGCAACGGATATAATCTTCAATAAGGATAAGGGCTTCTTTAGTTTCAATGGCTTCATACATGTCTACCCTGCGAAGATACCGAATCAGGGACGGAATCGTAAAATAAAACTTGCCATTTGTCCCTTTGATGACGATATTATACAGCATTTCGATATCTCTTTCACCGAAAGTGGTTTCTTTAAGAAAACGAATGCTTTCTAAATCCAGAAGCCCTCTCTTGGAAAGTTTACGGCAGGAGTTCCATAAACTAATATCCTTGACAGTTTTCATCTCTTTAGCAATATCACGAGGAAAACCAAGGATGTCATATAAGGAAGTACCCTTATGGAACATCATACATACATTTTTCAGTTCTGTTATGCTCATTTTTTGATACCGCCATGTCTCACAGGAAAAGGAACACATAAGTTTCGTGATAATGGTATCTGCAATTTCATATCCTGCCTTTTTCAGCTGTTCCAATTTAGGGAACAACAGAATGATGACAGGCATGATTTTATTTTCATTTGCAAACGCATAACCATACGGATTTTCTTTCTGAAGCAATTCTTCAGGCGAATTGACAATATTGACATAACATAAAGAAGAGATATAATCTGAATCCACATCTTTTATGCTCTTGCAATATTTCCATTCAGGAATCTCGTTATATCCATACTGTGTAGATTTCGCAACAACAGAAATAGTACACAGGCTTCCATCTGCAAACAGATACATAAACCTGACAACAGAACACCAGCTGCCTACAGGCTTCATATTCCGACCAGAAGAAGTAATATATCTGGTAAGTTTGTCCATAGCTTCAGGCATAGATGAAAAACTCCTGATTTCTTCAGGCAACCACAACAGCAAATCATTCTTCTTCTTCATGATATTTCCCCCTTTAATGATGAAACCCAGAAACAATACATTTTCTCTATCTGTATCTATTATACACTAATTTAACCAATATGTCAACCCTTTACCCTCCAATTTTCCTCCACAAAACACAAAAACAAAACCTGCCCAAGCATATGCCCTTCCCGATTCCGCAATATTTTTACATCAAGATGGCGCCGTTCCGTCAAGGGAATTTATGACCTTGACGGGTTGGCAAAATCTTGTAGCTTGATTCAGGGAATCGGGGATGGATAATATATTTTGCAAACGAAGTTTGCTTTTTCATAAAAAAGGCTTTTGCAAAGCAAAAGGCTTCCAGAGGACGGCTTGCCGTCCGTATAAGAAAACATCCAATAAAAAAGTGGCTTCCGCACGCTGGCAGAAACCACATTTTTTGGAAACAATATGTTGCGTAAGGTTTTATGCTGTCTTCTTCTTCAATGTTTCCCGAAGGAGTTTGTCGGTTTCCTTGGCTTCAGATATTTGATATACTCCGACGGCATATTTTATCGCCCTTGCCAAAAGACTCCTTCATCTTACGTGGGAGATGAATGGCAGTAGATTGAGCAGGTTCGATGCCCGCTCAATCTATAAAACAACGTAGATAATCTTGCCAACTGTTTTCTTTTGTCATATAATATGTATATACTGGTGTATTCAGTGGTAAGCGTGTCCAGCGTGGACTGTATCGGTTTGCCGATGGCAGAATTGCAAATGCTG
>JAEEGL010238019.1_pt1 | contig 22658 bp, 16 predicted proteins | sample 9134231 | NCBI WGS metagenome assembly JAEEGL01 (sample SAMN16246548, study PRJNA631951) | gut metagenome | biome: gut microbiome; feature: rumen; material: fiber-attached | host: Bos | place: Iran: Karaj | collected 2018-10 | reverse complement strand
TTTCTTTCCAAAAACAATCAAATTTCTTCCCAAAATATTTGGCCATCTCAGGAAAATTTTGTACCTTTGTATCGTAATTCTAGAGTTACACTGAGAATTTAACTTTATTGTTTAACCATGTAAAACACATTTTGTTATGGCAAGTAAGAAGATTGAGATGCAGTACAACCTGCGCCAGCTTAACAACGAGAACAACAATGCCCACCTCCTGTGGTTCCCCAAGGCAGTTCGTCGTTCCACCCTTAACCTTCGCGGTCTCTCCGACCACATCTCCGATCACGGTAGCATCTACACCCGTGACGTGGTGCTCGGAGTCCTCTCCAAGTTCACCTCCTGTCTCATCGAACTCGTTGAGGAAGGTGTGGCTGTGAAGCTCGACGGTCTTGGAACCTTCTATCCCACCCTCGAGGCCAAGGGCGCCGAGACCCCCGTCGGCTACAACATCGAGGAGTACCTCAAGGGCGTTCACGTGCGCTTCACTCCCGAGGGCTGCGAGGACGACAACATCACCAGCCGCGAGATGAAGAACAGGGTTTCGCTCAAGCAGAACATGATCTTCGACCTCAACGGTGTTCCCAAGAAGGTCAAGAACGGCCAGCTCGTCGACTACGGTGTGGACGACGAGGACGACGAGGACGAGGGCAACGAAGGGTAATCGTCGTTTAGGCTAATTGAAAAGATGCGGGCTGGCAGCAATTGCCAGCCCGCGCTTTCGTTCTTTCTTCTTTGTGAGTATTTTACCAACAAAAAAGTGATGCAAACATCAGATAGTTAATGAGATTGATGGTGACGAGTGACGCCAATACTATAGACTTTCTGATGAAAAAAGAATAATATACACCTATATTTTCTTTTTTTTCATGGAAAGTGTTAACACCAATCGTCACTCGTCACTTTTCAGAATGGAAGTTCTGGTTCCATTTCATTCTTAAGTTCCTGATTCGCAAGCTGTTCACCCTCACGTTTGAGGTCTTCGGCCATCAGGCGCACCACTAAATACACATTGCCACGATTACTTCTTTTGGGCATAAACTTCAATTTCTTCATGGCTGCATTCACCTTCTGGGGGGTATATTCACGGGGGTTAGCCCCTGTACGGTTGGTCAGCCAACCGATAATCTCACCAACTAACACCGCCTGAGCCTGTTCACCCGGCTTTGGCGCACGCAGGACGGTCGGTAAAACGGCTGTACAGATGTCTTCGGCAACGTATCTCCAGTTGATTTCCTTCAGTCGGGCCATCATTTCGCGGGAGATTTGTGTAGAAAACCTGCGCGGATGTGTAGCCAGATAGTAGGCCTGGGCAAAGGCCTTGTCGATGGGCATGCCATCATAGTTTTTACTACCAACAACGGGAAGTATCAGGAAACGGCGGTCTCCCAGGTCTTCTGGCAGGAAGTCAACATGGTTCGTGGTAGCGGCGAACGAGGCGTGAACCTTGCGCACTTTGGCATTGTGGCCGTAAGGCGCTCGCTCGTTCACCGTGTTGGCTCCGGCGCCGCCCACCATGTTTTTCAGCTTGTTGAAGGTCTGGCGGTTCAGAGTGATCTCATCAAGAAAGAACAGCAGGTTGCTGGCTGTTGCCAGTGCCTCGTCTTTGTCCTTGAAGGTTGTAAGCTGTACAGGAGAAGTCAAGTATCGGCGCAGAGCCGGTGGGAGCAGACGCTTGACAAACTCCGTCTTTCCTGTGCCCTCTTTCTCGCCTGCCAGTACCAACATCAACTGGTTTGCATCAACTATACCGGCCCCGCAGCCTACCACGCATACGAAGAAGAGCTTGAAGCACTCGTAAAGGAAATCCACATCGGAGCCTTCTTCCAGTTGAAGATGGTCAAACACCTTTCGGATGTAGTCTGTACGACCGTTCCACGGCTTCAACGACTTCACATACTCCACCACCGGGTTGTAGGGCAATGAGAACATGCCGGAGTTGATATACGTGCCAAGGTTCTCTCTCGAGACCATCACTTTGCTGCCGTGAAGTTTGGTTACGATGCCGTTGAGTTCGCGGTCGTCAAAGTCACGCCACTCTTCGCCCTCTGGTTTCGCCTCAATGCGCTCACTAAGAGTGTTGTAGCGGAACTGGTAGCTACTGTTGAGGAACTGGCTTACCTGCTCGAACTTGTTCTTGCTCTCCTCTTCGCGTTCCGCCTCCGTCTTGCGTGGCCGTCCTCTCCTTGGCTTCGCCTCTTGAGGCACAGAGGTGTCTATGCCCTTTTGCTCAGCCATGTGGACAAGTGTTCCCAAGGTAATCTCATGGCGTGAAGTCTTCTGGCAGTTGTCGAACTGGATGTCCGCTTGCCGGGCGTCGTACTTCTCGTCGAGCGAACTAATCTTGTGGAACAACTGCCGCCCCACTTCCCCAAAGGTGGAACACACAAAGGCGAACCTCAGGTACTCGTCGTAGGTGTGAGCGATGTTAACACGGGCATCATAGATGCGTTCACAAAGCAGCTCGAAATACTGCTGCTCGGTCAAGGAATGATTAATCTTAGTCATAATTACAAAATATATTTATTATTAATAAAACATTGATCATCGTGTCCCAAGAAACAAGCCCTGCATACATCGGTGCAACCCCAGTCAGGCTCATAGCCATATTGCAGCACCACGTGGCGGCACAGGCCAAGATACTGTTCCTTGTAGTTCTCGCCCTGAAGCCATTCGGGAATCTCCACTACCCACTTCGTACCCAAACCACGAGGCGACACAAAGGCAAGGGCCGTCTCAACGTATGGGTCGGCTGACAGCAGGCGTACCAGGCCGTGTGCCTCTTCGGTTGAAGAAAGCCCGTCGATGTCAACAACGATAAATGGCGACAGCACCGTCACTGCCGATGCCCTGCGCGAGGAGAAGATGCCACGGAAGGTGACGCAACGGAAGTTCAGCTTCTTGAAGTCGCTGCACTCCGCCTTGCTCGCCGTATCGCGCATGGCCCTGAGTCTGTCCTGAGCTGCCTTGGCAGCATCGGACGTTACGTACTTATAGACCGACCAGATGTCGGCCACCCCTTCGGGCTTCGTCTGAAGCACCGCTTCACCCTGTTTGTTCCTGTATCCGTATCCGAATAGAGAGAACTGTAGGTTGTTTGTCAAATTCATCTTTATTCTATTATTAAATATGTGATGTTCTTTTTGAGGCAAAGCACCGGGATACCGGGCGAGGCATACAATAAAAAATTGCACTCGGAAGCGATTCCAAGTGCAAAGGTATAGCATTTTCGGCTGAACTGAAAACAAACAATATAGCGATAAATATACGCGTATATTTATCGCTATTATCGTATATTTATATGACGTTTTTAGTTATTCTTTCACAATAAATAAATCTTTGTAAGGCTTAATTACTTCCTCAGGAAAACAGGGTTTCTTATTGTCCCTGGTAGTTCGGTATTTTGTTAGGTATGGCTTTATTGAATGTTCATTTACGCCAAATTCTCTTTTTATACTTGGTGCTGTTACTTCGGGTGATATTATACCAGCTTCAATGCCTCCAATAATAACAAGAGCGGATAGTTTGGGAGAGTTTTTATTAATGTTGTTATTTAAAATTCCCATCACTTTGTCTGTATCCTCCTTACGTACAATATAGTCTTTAAAATTCGTTGGTTTTGCGCCAGGCTTCCAGTTTTCATAAACGTGTGGTGGAGCCTTTCGTCTGTCTGATTCCCCATCTTTATTACTTTTTCCAGTAGATGCTTCCATTGCTGCTGTTGGCTGTGCTGTCTCTCCAGTCTGTTCTTCTTGACTACCTGTTTGTTTTATTTTATGTAGGGCGCAGATCAGCTCTTTTGCTTTATCGTAGTTATTTACGCAACAGGTGTTGGGACTATCGGTGGTGTAATGGTGGTCAATGTAGTAATAGTAGTCAAAGCCGTCTTTACCTGGATTGTATGGCTGCAGGTAAGAGTGAAAGTTTTCTTCCAGCTCGTGCATATCGATTTTATGCTCCTTTAGTAGTCGGGCAGCCCAGATGTGGCCTACCTCCGCCAGAATATTGACAAATTCGCTAAAGTAGAAACGCGCGTCTTTGGTTAATTTACCTATTCTCGAAGCTGTCTGTCGCAACCACCTCTTATCTTCTAACGGGAATGGCCGACCGTTCAAAGTACAAACCGCCTCGTCATTGTAGATGTGTTGTGAGAAAAACCTAACCTTCAACAACATGTCAATTGTAAGCTCACGACATTTCTCGCCGTCCTTGCCGTCAAGCCACTCTTTCACGCCCCGGCGCAAACGGTCATAAGCGCGTTTGCCTTGAGGCTCAAATTCATCGAAATAAAAATAATAATACTCGGCAATACGGTAATAGTCATACCTGTCGATTTCAGTTAACCCCTTCCCATGGTGTATTTTAAGGACAATGTCCAAACAACGGTGGGCCAGTCCATTGGGCGATAAGAATTGCTCCATGAACATTTTGTAGAACCCCACGTCGGTAGCGTGTTCAGGATTACGGCGCTCAAAAAACTCCCTCCAGGCGTATCCCATATACCCGTCGTGGAAATCTCTTACAGCCTTAGCAGCCTCTTCGGGCACGCCTTCAAGCGACCGTTCCATAGCTATAAGATAGCGGAACTCCTTCAATAAATGGTTGTCAGGCCCAAGCGCCTTCAGCCAGAGTTCATCGTCCGACATGAGCTGTGAATCAGGTTTCCAACTGTTAGCCTTGCAATAGATGGTAAACACGTGTTCTTGATAATGAGCGTATATCGAAAGACCGTCATCACCAGCTTCTATGCGTTCTGCAACATACTTCATGAATCCATCTTGCTTTAGCAGAGCTTGCCGCAAGTCCTTATTCTCCTTGATATAGTCTGGTAATGCCTTTTCCATTCTTGCTATATAATTCATTTCCTACTTTGCTTCGGAATCCTCATTTATCTCGTATGTGCGATGGATTCCTATTTTCCTGCCATCTTGTCGATGATGGTAGCAATGTCGGCGACATCAACTTTGCCGTCTTGGTTCACATCGCTTCTTTCAATTGTGAGAATCATATTAACGGGGTCAGAGTCCTCGTAACCATCAGCAGAGGCAACGACGGTGAGGGTATAGGTGATAGTACCAGAATGAAATTCAACCTCGTTGCCTATAAACTCCTGCTCTTCTACGTTTGGTGTCACTTTGCTCTTGAAAGTAGCCCCCGGAGTTGCGCACTCAAACCAAAACTTGTTGCCTTCTTTGATAATGTTAGGCTTGTCGCACTTCGATGTCTCTGGTATTCCCTCGCCGTTTAAGGCGATGATTTGCTTGAAGTTCTTCCATCCATCAGTCGCCTCATACTTAGGCTTTGTGCCAAATGGAACGTAAAGGGTGGCAGAGGTGAAATTTAAATTCATATCGAGAAAAACATTTTCTTCAATGGCAAACGGCTGCTCAATCAATGAACACACTTCAGCAAGACTGCTACATCCTGAGAAAGCAAAAGATCCTATGCTTGTTACGCTGTTGGGAATAGTGATGGAGGTCAGGCTGGAGCAATAAGTGAAAGACTCGTCTCCTATGCTCGTCACACTGTTTGGAATCGTAATGGATTTAAGACTGGTGCAATCAAGGAAAGCTGCGTTTCCTATACTCGTCACGCTGTTGGGAATGACGCTGTTTTGGCATCCAACAACTAACATATTGTCTGTTGAGTTGATAATAGCATTACAGTTATTTCGTGAATCGTACACTGTATTTCCATCTTCCACCTTGATGGAGGTCAGGCCAATGCACCAGCCAAAAGCTACGTATCCAATACTCATTACGCTACTGGGTATCGTTATTGATTTCAACCCAGTGCAACCATAGAAAGACTCATCTCCAATGCTCGTCACGCTGTTTGGGATTGTGATAGAGGTTAGACCACTGCAATTTCGGAAAGTGCCCCATTGTATGCTCGACACAGTATTTGGAATAATGATGGAAGTTAGACCGCTGCATTCAAAGAAAGCAAGGTCAGCAATTCCCAAGGTACCCTCTTCTAACATAATACTTGTACCATCAGGCATCGTTCCCTTATATTTGTAAGCTACTTTACCCGCATAGACGATTCCGTTTGGCTGGCTATTATACCATGCTGTGCTTTCAAATGCATAGGCTCCGATGGTTGTAACGCTGTTCGGAATCATGACGGATACCAGGTTACTACAACCATAGAAAGCCATATATCCGATGGTTGTTACACTATTGGGTATTGAGACAGAAGTCAGGGAAATGCAACCAGCAAAAGCATAATCTCCTATATTCGTTACACCGTTGCCAATCGTGACGGAAGTAAGGCTGCTACAGCCATTGAATGCTTCTTTTTCTATACATGTCACACTGTTTGGGATAATTATAGAGGTCAATTCCGTACACGAACTAAAAGCAGTGCCAATAGATTTCACCGAGTAAGTTATACCGTTATATAAAACTTGATTTGGAATCACAATATCACCAGAATAATTCCAGTTAATAACAGAAACAGTATAATTCTCACCAATTTTATAATATATGCCATCAATTTTGAAAAATTCAATATCTTTTTTTACCCAAGTTTGATAGAATTTCATGCCAGTCACATATTCTGCCTCAGTAATAAAGGTGGCAGAATCTGCATTGTATGTACCTGTCAGGCTTTTAAGTCCGTCGTTCCAGCCAATGACATAACTGTCTTTTAGTGATACTGTTCCATCAGCTGTGATTGCAATGTTCCCCGTCATGGAATAGTTTGCCCCGTAACCAGCTCGCTGACAATACCATCCACCCAGCAAATCATCCACATAGTAAGTTCCATCGCTATTGTCGATAATTTGTATCGTATAGAAATCACCATAAGTTTCATTGTTTCCCTTATAGAGACGATAGCTGTTGGGTTGTATTTCATAGAAGCCCTCGATAGTGCTGTTAAGTTCTGAGCCCTGTTGTGCTACTTCTGCGCTTGCCACCAATGGCAGGAGCATCATTGCTAATAAAAGGATTTTTTTTTCATAATCTTTGTATTTAGGTTCACATTATATTTAAATGAAAGCGTGAGCAATTACTTCGCTTACGTTCCTTCCGCTCGACTGAATTTGCAATCCAGACGCATTGAATATCAGCATTTATAATGCGATAAATCTGCTGTCAGCGGATTAAAAATTCTTATATTTGTAGCAGTCGGATTGCAAATATTGCAAATCCGACTGAGCATGATTTTAGGGTTCAACAATGTTATCGGCGGCAAAGATACTGATTATTTCCGAAATAAGCAAATAAACGTAGGATATTTTGCTGCAACCACGAAAAGTCCATCTAAGGATGGCTATGACTTATCTGGTATAGGTTGCCGATGTGTCTTTCTTCATAGCCGCAAAGATACAAAAATCCCCGCAACTCACAATCGAATCGCGGGGATATTATTACTGTTAATTACTTTCCTGCCATCCAACATTTAAGCAAGGCGGATGCTTATCCCTGATGCTGCGGGCGGAGCAGGTCGTTGACGGTCTTCACGGGGTTGAAGGTTCCGAGGGGCACTTCTACGAAGATGGTGGACCAGTCGCTCATGGCTCCGTTCCAGAGGCCGGGCAGCTCGAGGGCCTTCAGCTCCTTTCCGCCCTTCGACTTCGAGGAGATGAAGCCCGTGGTCTTGTCTACGAAGTCGGGCAGGTGGTAGGGATTGCCCAGATAGTCCTTCACGGCGCAGACGAGGTCTACGGGGTTGAAGTGGGTGCCCTGCGTGAACATCTTCATGTATTCCTCGTTGTTGGTGTCAATCTGCGAGCTTTCGAGAATCTGGAGCGAGACGGTGCCGTCCTGATTATAGGTGAGGAAGGGGCCTCCGCCGGGCTCTCCCACGTTCTTCACCACGCCACAGACGCGCATGGGGCGGTCCAGCTTGCAACGCAGGTAGCCAGCGTCGACCACATTGTCCTTCGGGTCTACGCACAGGCAGTCCTTTACAAACTGTGCTATCTCCTGGAGCTGGGCCTCGGTGGCACCGTGGTCGAGGATGCGCAGGTAGTCGAAGGCCTTCTGCTGGAGGGTGACGAGCACGCCGGCGATGACCTGCTTCCACTCTACGGTCTCGGGCTTCAGGCGGTCGGGCACCACATTGTCTATGTTCTTGATGAACACCACGTCGGCCTCTATCTCGTTGAGGTTCTCGATGAGTGCTCCGTGACCTCCGGGACGGAAGAGCAACGAGCCGTCGTCCTCGCGGAAGGGGGTGTTGTCGGTATTGGCGGCGAGGGTGTCGGTAGAGGGCTTCTGCTCGGAGAAGGTGATGTCGTACTTGATGCCGTACTTCTGTGCGAAGCCGTCGGCTTTCTCTGCTACCTTCTGCTTGAAGAACTCCAGATGGTCGTGAGAGACGGTGAAGTGAACATGAGCCTCGCCGTTGCTGGCAGCATAGAGTGCTCCCTCGACGAGGTGCTCCTCCATCGGTGTGCGGGCACCCTCGGGGTATTTGTGGAAGAGGAGCATGCCCTTGGGCAGCTGTCCGTAGTTCAGACCCTCCTTCTTCAGCATGTTGGCAGCAACGGCCTTGTAGTTGCCTTCTGCCATCAGGGCCTTGATGCCCTTGCCCTCGTTTTTCTGACAAACGGCATCGAGAGCATCGTAGAAGGCAAACTTCTCTATCTCGTCGAAATATTTCTTCTCGAAGTCGGTGGTGGGCACATCGTAGGGTGCATCTACGAAGGCGAACATGTTCTTGAACATACGGCTGGCGGCACCACTGGCAGGAACGAACTTCACGATGCGGCGTCCGGCTGCCTTGTACTGTTCCCAAGCCTCCACGTACTTCTTGCGCTCCTCCTCCGTGGGGGCCACGATGCCATTGCCAACGGCGGCAGCGGCTTCGAGCTTCAGGAAGGGGAAGCCGGTCTCAAACTGGTGTAACTGGGTCTTGATTTGCTCTTCGCTGATGCCACGCTGGGCAATCTGTTTCAGGTCTTTTTCTTGTAACATAATGATTATCTTTAAGGTTTAACACAATTTGCCGACAAAGGTACTATATTTCGCAAATATATCCAAAATAAAAGTTGTTAAAAGTGAGGTCTAAGGTTTGAGGTCTAAGGTCTGAGGTCTAAGGTCTAAAGTCTAAGGTCTGAGGTCTAAGGTCTGAGGTCTGAGGTCTGATCTATGGTCATCGCTCAAAGTGTTGATAGTCCTTTGTGGTTTTCCAGTCGCCTCCCCAGCGGAAGCCGTGCTCCACAAACAGGCGGTAGCAGAGGTCGCCGCGTTCGAGCCTGTAAGGCGACGTTTGCCGACGGTTGGCATAGCGTGCTCCAGCTGCGGGCTGGATGTTGGTTTTGCCGTCGGATTGCTTCTTCACACAGGGATTGTACAGTGGGTTAATGTCTACGGCCAGTCCCTGCGCGTGCTTCGACAGTCGCTTGCTGCCCGCAATCTGTCGGTAGCAGAAGCAGGAGGTGTTGTTGGCCGTCATCGACCGCTCGTCGTCTGCGTCATAGTCGTCGATGAGCGTCATGCGTTCAATAGGGTAGTGGGCTTCGTAAAGGCTGCGGAGGATGTCGAGGAGGTCGTCGGCAATGGCTTTGTTGCAGACCATCTGCCCGTGTTTCGTGCTACCGTCGGCATCGTAGTGGAGCACGCTGAGAAGGCGCAGGTCGGAGCGTGCCACCGTGCATCCCTCAGGATAGCTCTTGCCCTTCATGCGGCTGAATACCTCGTTGCTGAGTGTATCGATGCGGAAAGCCTCTGGTGTTTGGCTACTTGCCGTCAGAAAACCGAGGAGTAGGATGTATAGTACGAGGATGTGTTGTCTCATATATATAAATAATGTGTTGTGGGGGCAAAGGTATGAATATTTTTCCGTATAATTGTCATTGATGATTCTTTTTTTCACTATTTGCAAAAAAAAGTTGAAAAATTTGTGGGTAATGGAAAAAATGCTTACCTTTGCAGCCGCAAATAAAGCGGAAGGCCGATATGGCTCAGTTGGTAGAGCAACGCATTCGTAATGCGTGGGTCCCCGGTTCGAGTCCGGGTATCGGCTCAAAGAAGAGGAACAGGGCTGTTCCTTTCTTTTTAAGACATTGAGGCGGAATTAGCTCAGTTGGTAGAGCATTGGCTTCCCAAGCCGAGGGTCGCGGGTTCGAGTCCCGTATTCCGCTCACAACGACGAAAAAACGAGGGTGTGTCAAAATACGCTCGTCGTCGTAAGAAAAACCAAATAAGACAAGAAAAAACAAATAAAAACCATCGTTTATGCAGGTTTTGTTTGTTTTTTCTTGTTTTTGTAAGACGCAAAGCGTTATGATGTCAATTATGACACACCCTCTTCTTTGTACCTCTGAAACATGAGCCAAAAGTGAAGTATGTGCTAATAAAGTATAATTTTGTTTGGTGTATCAAATAAAAGTTGTAATTTTGCCACTTGAAGTGTACAAAACGATAAATATCATTATAAAATGAAGGACTTAGCCACTGTGAGACTCTCCGTGAACAACATCATTGTCGACGACATGGGAACTTTGACGGATAATGTTTGTATTTTTGCAAAAAAATGATGCCAGGAATCAATGGGTTCATTTGCTCTGTAAAGAGAAAGAAGAATAAATAATTTAATATCAATATCTTATGAATAAGGTCTATTTATTTTTTATTATATTCCTATTTCTGTTCGTGTTGGGTATGCAGACAGTTTTTGCTTCAATAACTTATCCGTTACTCACGCAAGATAGTGTATATACCAGGATTGAGAATGGGAAATCTATAACCACTTTTAGGGTGACTGCACCAAGTACTGATAACTATCTGATGCGATTCTGGCTTATGGGTGTTTTGCATTCTGACTCTACGTATTCTTCTTATGGTATGCGTATTGACAACAATCCCATTTCAACTTATGTTACCACCAACAGGGGGGACTGGCATCTTTATAGACCAGACAACTCATCTCTGACTTATTTTACCCAAGGACAGCATGAGATTCACCTTGAAGGCACGCTCGACGACGTGCCAAATGCGGAAAAAGTTATTACACTTCCTTTCTTGAATATGCCGACAAACGCAAACACAAGATATGCATTGATGAAGCAGCATATTAGCTATGATAATTCCATTCCTATTGGAGATACCCTTGATATTTACTATAGGGAGTTAAATTATAACAGGATTGAGACTGATACTACGAAAGCCCCCATTCATTTTAATGCCGAACTGAATAAACTCGTTTATTATACTTTTTTCAGAATTGAATACTATACTAAAGGCCAAACTGTGTCAATAGTGACTGATGAAGAGGGTGGTATTGGACATGTTCTTCAACTTTTCAGCAAATCCTGGCCGAGTCAGTATACATGGGCAGACTCAACATATAACGGTCATGTAAATATGACTGTCACTATTCCAAAGACAGACTTCTATTATGTAATGGTACGTACACAATCACCTGATGAGTACGGTACTTGCAGTTTAACGATAAATGGTGACAGAAGGTTTGAAAACGTTCCAGTCAGTTGTTCGTATACTCCCATACAAGAATTGACCGTTTACGTCAATTACAGTTGTTTTGCTAAAAGCAGCTTAGGAGACCCTATGATTTTACTGATGTCCAATGACGGCAAAGTGCATAATTATAATGATGATTACCCGTACAATCCCCAGATCTCTGATTATAAATGGGGAACTAACGCCCGTATCAATGGATTCTTGTTTCGAAATATGTGGCTGATGACAACGGCAAAATCTTATCCGCCAGAGACAATGCCACTTTATGATATATATGCAGCATGCAAATCAGAAAATTATGCGCCGGGTACCAAATACGATGATGTGATCTATTCTTCAGATCTCTTAGATTACCCCTGCAGGCACTTTAACTGTATATCTTGGTCGGTAGGCAATTGGATGACATGGATAGATCCTTATCAAACAATTGAAGAATTTGACAGCTTATATGCGCTTCATGGATTTGAGCGGACAAGTGACGCAAGTCAGTCAAAAATAGACCTATGGAGTGATACAACAACTCATGAATTTAAACATGCTTCAATAAAGGCAAAAGCACATCTCTATGCTGCGGGTTATGACTGGGAAAGCAAGAAAGGGAATCATGAGCGTGTCTTTCATCCACGCTATTCATTATCTAATTATGGAATAGTAAGTCATTATTATAAAAAGGCAACTTTTGTTTTTCCCCCTGTACCATATCTAAGTTTCGCTTTTACGAATCAGGAAATAGAACAGATTGAGTCTGGCATTAAGTATGTTGCAGAATCGACAAAAAGCATTTTCTACACCCTTTATGAAGAATGTTATGAAGACAGAGACCTTATGCTTTGCAGCAATACTAATGACTTTCCAAGATTTGCTTCATACAGGAAATTGCTGGAATTCTGCAGAGAGACAAAAGGAACTGTTTTTTTACTTTACAAAGAAATCTGTGACAGGAAAGTCCTCCCTGTTCGACTATTGAAAGATCTTACAGAATCAAGGAATCCGTTGATATTGGAAGAAGTTGAGAAGCAATGTAAGAGACTGAGCAGGGACAATGGCATAAAAGCTATACGGAATGTACAGGCTGATGGAGTGCTATTGGCCAAGATGTTGCTTTCAGATACATCCGATTACAAGAAAATGATTGCCTGTGCCAATAAGAGTGTTATATATAGCAGTGATAATTTTATGAATATTACCGTTGAGTGTAACAAACTTGACATTGCTTTTCATTTGGAATATGAATCAAAAGCAACTGTAGTCATTGGTTCTCCGGGAGGTTTAAATATAGAGACTATTGCTGACAAAAAGACCTTTGCTAATGGGCAAAACCATGTCTATTACTATGCATTACGCCCTGGTATTTATACAATATCAATAATGATTAACGGTGGTTTATACGAGAAAAAGGTTTATGTGAAATGATGGTAATATGCTAAACTCTAACATCTTGTGAAAATGAAAGAAGTACTATTAACATTGTTTGCATGCTTTTTTGCGTGCGGTGTCGGTGCTACCCATTACAGACCTATCACTGCTGGTGCCGTTAAGCGGCTGGCACATGATGACAAGAACTTGTATATCCTGCACTACGACGGACTCGAAGTGCGCAACAAGGCTACAGGCGAAACCCTGTGTTATACCCAGGCCACGGGGCATATACCTCAAGGAAACATATACTCGACGGGCATCAACTTTCATGATGCAATGCTCAACGCAATAGCAGTTCACGGAGACACCGTATGGGTGGGTGGAAATGGCTTCCTGACAGCCATAGTTGGGCAGGAAGCAGAGTCATGGCACATACCGTATGATATTTCTATCAGCAACCCAGGCTATCCTTCTTCATACAAATTGCCAATGCAATTCAACTGCATAGAATTTGATTCAAAGGGAACCATGTATCTCGGAGGAATAGACCAGATTGGCTATCTGAAGAAAACGGGTAAAGCTTCATTCGTAGGCCTGCCCAGCAACGGGGCACAAGGCACTGAGGTGTGGCAGATGCTACTGGCAGCCGACGGTGGGGTATGGGCCAGCTACACAAGCGATTCCGGAAATAACAGCCTTGTGAGATATACCGCCGGCGACGAGGAGGTGGAGGAAGTAAGCAATAAACTGGGGTTCAACAACCAGATAAAAGCAATGGCTGTAGACGGTAACGGATGCCTGTGGTTCGGGGTGAGCAGGGGAGACGTAAACGTCATCTACCGCTATGACGGGGTGTCGCTTGAGAACTTCGACACTGGAGTCTCGGCACAACGGGGACCGTGTTGCATGACGTTTGACGATAGCGGGCGACTGTGGCTGCTGTACTCAAACTCACGGAAGACAGGCTACGACCAGTACTCCGTGGGACCCTTGTACTGCTTTATGGACGGAGCCCCCAGGGAGTACCCTTTCCCAGAGGGCGTAGGAATGGCATACTGCGTCGACGTTGACGGAGAGGATGTATATGTGGGCACCGACAATGGCGTGCTGAAACTTGCCGACGGCAGACTGTCGCTTCTTGACACATCCTGGTATTCCGAACGTCCGGAGGAAACTGCGGTCAAGGATTGCAAGACTGTATCAATTGGCGAGAATACAGATGCTGTTTATGACTTGCAAGGACGCAGACGCAGCAGCGAAAATAATGTGAAAGGTATTTATATCGAGAATGTCAGAAAGACTCTCAGACCCTAAGCTATCCATGGAAGTTCGGTGTATGCCCCTTTAGGGCACTTATTTAACCTGAATTACCACGCAGTCAGAATCCCATGGAGCGACATCTGCGTAGTGACGACTCCTCTACTTTTTTTAGATGGGTTTTCGCCCAAGGGTGCAGGTTCTTGCGCCCTTGGGATAAAACCTTCTTGGCTACGAAATGTTGGAAATAAATGGTGGTGAGCAAGAAAGTATGTGCTAATAAAGTATAATTTTGTTTGGTGTATCAAATAAAAGTTGTAATTTTGCCACTTGAAGTGTACATAATCGAATAAAACCATTATATAATGATTTGCGAAAACTGTAAACAGGAAAACAGAAGCATCGCGAAATTCTGCAAATGGTGCGGGCAACCGCTCGTGTCGCAGCACGTGCTCGACAAGCTGGTAGGCCTCGAGGAGGTGAAGAGCCAGCTGAAGACTATCGTAGACACTTACACCTTCCTGCGCTCGCGCAAGGACATCGCCACCGTGAGACTCTCGGTGAACACCATCATCATCGGTGACACGGGAACGGGAAAGACTGCTCTGGCCGAGGTGATACGCGACTATTTCTTCCAGCACAAGATAATTGACAAACCCAAGCTGACGATGGTGGACGCCGTGGACTATCAGCGCTTCGTTGACAAGTGGGACGACAACATCAAGAAGGCACGCGGAGGAATACTTTTCTTCGACAACGTGCAGAAGCTGCTGCCCGACCGCTACTCCAATCAGGTGAACCCTTTGGACAAGCTTTTCGTAGAGATGGACAAGTGGAACGATGATCCCATCGTCATGATGGCCGGTCTGCCCAAGGGTCTTGATGACTTCCTGGAGAGCAACCCTGCGGTGAAAAACCGCTTCAAATATACCTTCCGTCTGCCGCAGAGAGGCTATCAGGAGCTGTGTGAAATCACTAAGATGGCGCTGAGCAGCAAATACGGTCTCAATGAGTTCAGCGAGGATGCCAGCCACCAGCTGATGCGATACTTCAAGTATCAGATAAAGATGAAGGACGAGACCTTCGGCAACGCCCATCTGGCCATGAAGACCGCCGAGGACATCTTCACCGCCTTCATCAGCCGTGGCACACACAGCACCGTGGTGGAGAAGGAGGACATCAAGGGCTACGTGCCCGACGAGCGCCCGCTGGAGGACATACTGCGCGACATGGACAACTTCATCGGCATGGACTCCGTGAAGCAGGCCGTGAGAGAGATGGCATACTCCGTGCAGAACAGCGTGCAGCGCGCTGAGCGGGGACTGGGCGACGCGGAGAAGATGTCGATGCACATCGTCCTCACCGGCAACCCCGGCACGGGAAAGACCACCGTGGCCCGCAAGCTGGGAGAGATACTGGCCGCCATCAACTACCTGGACTCAGGGCATGTCGTCGAGGTAGACCGCTCGAAGATGGTGTCGCAGTATCAGGGAGAGACCCCCAAGGTGGTCAACGAACTGTGCGACAAGGCCATGGGAGGTATTCTCTTCATCGACGAGGCTTACACACTGGCACCTGTCAGTGAGGCCGGCGACCGCGACACGCAGGGAGCACAGGCACTGGAGACGCTGATGAAGCGCATGGAGGACGACCGTGGTAAGTTCGTGGTCATCGCCGCCGGTTACCGCACGGAGATGGAAAACCTCTTCCGCGTGAACCCCGGCATGAGGAGTCGCTTCAACTATAATCTTGACATAGAGGATTATACGCCCGACCAGCTCTTTGAAATTATGAAGCACTTCGCCCACGAGAAGAACTATGTGTTCTCGGAGGATGCGGAGAAGCTGGCCCACAAGCTCATAGAGGAGCAATACAAGAAGCGTGACAGCACCTTTGCCAATGGTCGCACCATGCGCACGCTCTTTGACGAGATGATGAAGCGACAGGCCATGCGACTGCAGAAGGAGGATGCCTCGCTGATGACCAACGAGCACCTGATGACCATCGAGGAGGCCGACGTGCCCTATGAGGCCCCGAAGACGGTAGACTACACCGAGTGTCTGAAGAAGTTCGACGGCATGGTGGGACTGGAGGGCGTGAAGAAGGAGGTGGCCAACCTTGCCGCCTACCTCAACCTGCAAATCAAGCGTGGCGAGACGAATACCTTCCTGGGCAAGCACTACGTCTTCACTGGCAACCCCGGTACGGGTAAGACCACCGTGGCCCGCATCATGGCCGACGTGTTCAAGACCCTCGGCATCCTGTCGCGTGGACAGCTCGTGGAGGCCGACCGCTCGAAGCTCGTCTCGGGCTACAGCGGACAGACGGCCATCAAGACCAACCAGCTCATAGACACCGCCATGGGGGGCGTGCTCTTCATCGACGAGGCATACACCCTGAAGGGCGGCGACCAGGACTCCTTCGGCAGCGAGGCCATAGACACCCTGCTCAAGCGTCTGGAGGACGACCGCGGCAAGTTCATCTGCATCGTGGCGGGATATACCAACCAGATGCACGACTTCATAGACTCCAACCCAGGACTGAAGAGCCGCTTCACGCAGACCATACACTTCGACGACTATAAGCCCGACGAGCTGACCGTCATCTTCATGAACATGGCAAAGGCCAAGAACTTCATCATCGACGAGCAGACACAGGGCGCCATACGACGGCTGTTCGACCAGATATACCTGCGACGCGACAAGAACTTCGGCAATGCACGTGAGGCCCGTCGCATCTTCGACGAGTGCGTGGAGCGGCAGAGCCAGCGACTGGTGGAACGCATGAGCCGACCCGACGTGGCCATCACCGACGATGATGCAGCCGGATTCCTGCTCGACGATATGTACCGCCTGACCATTGAAGACCTGCCCGCAGGACAGGCTTCGATGGCCCGTCCGCTGGAGGATGTGCTCAAGGAGCTGGACGACTTCATCGGCATGCGCTCAGTGAAGAACGCCATTCGCCGTCTGGCCGTGCAGAGCATGTTCGTCAAGGAACGTGCAGAGGCAGGAGCCGGCGACGTGAAGCAACTGGCCATGAACTTCATCCTCACCGGTAATCCAGGTACGGGTAAGACATCCATAGCCCGCAAGATGGGCGAGGTGCTGCAGTCGATGGACATCCTGCCTACGAGCAACGTCATAGAGACCAGCCGAGCCACACTTGTCGGCAAATACATGGGCGAGACGCCGAAGATTGTAAACCAGATGTGCGACAAGGCTATGGGCGGTATCCTCTTCATCGACGAGGCTTACACCCTCTCAGACCAGAACGACCAGTATGGCAAGGAGGCCATCGAAACGCTGATGAAACGCATGGAGGACGACCGAGGCAAGTTCGTCGTCATAGCAGCCGGATATCACGACAAGATGGAGGAGTTCCTGCAGATGAACGCCGGACTGGCCAGCCGATTCACCCACAAGCTGCACATCGAGGACTACAACGAGGACGAGCTGCTGGCCATCTTCAAGAAAATGGCACAGAAGGAGAACTACGAGCTGTCGCCGCAGGCAGAGTTCAAGACCCTCGACGTCATTTGCCAGATGCTGGCGGAGAAAAATGAGGGCTTCGGTAATGCCCGTGAGATGCGCAACATGCTCGACGCCACCATCCAGCAACTCTCCCTCCGTGTCAGCCAGCTGCCCGAAGACCAGAAGACCAAGGAAGCCTACCAGCTTATCCTTCCGGAAGACATCAAGGGAGTTAGGAGTTGAGAGTTAGGAGTTAGGAATGGATAATTCTCTGCTGCTGTTGTAACCAATCGTAAATTGTAAATCCGTAAATCGTAAATCCGTAAATCGTAAATATAATGATAGTTTGTCCTAACTGTAAAGAAGAGATTGAAGAACAGTCGTTCTATTGCGACCAGTGTGGCCAGAAACTGTTTTATTGTGAACGTTGTGGCCGCGTAGGCATGGGTCGTCGTTGCACTGCTTGCGGAGGTCTTATGGCAGCTCCAGGCGAGAAGTCGGATGTGCCGCAGCCACAGATTGACGACTCCGTCTCTACGGGCTTTGTCTCGAATGTTACCAACACACAGACCAACTCTGCATCTCCACGCCACCTCAACACCGCGACACCCCAGTTGTTGCTCTTCAACGACTCGCTGGGTATACGTATTACGGGTATCAACGGTGCCATCATTGGTCGCCGTCAGGGACCATATACCCAGCAGCTCCAGGGGCAGGGATATATCTCGGGCACCCATGCACAGATTAAGTACACCCATACCTCGGGGTGGAGCATTGCAGACAAACATTCATCCAACGGTACTCGCCTTAACGACCATCAGCTGCAGCCCGACGTAGAGATGTCGCTCAAGAACGGAGACATTCTCTCCCTCGCCAACGTTCCACTAAAGGTAAGTATTTGCTAATTTTGAACTGTTAAGACATGAACTACGAATTGCATATCACTGCATCTAGTCGCGTAGGACTGGTACGTACCAACAACGAGGACATGATTCTCATTGGCGATCTTCTCCTGCGCAATGGCAAGATGAGCAAGCATGTGGACACGGCCGATGCCGACCGCTATATCTTTGCCCTTGCCGACGGTATGGGAGGACATGCCGGAGGAGAGGTGGCCAGTGCTGACACTCTGGCAAATCTCAAGTATTTTTTCAGTGACCTGCCGAAGGGACTCAATCCAGGTGACTTCAACGAGACCATGAACGAGTGGCTTCGCAGCATCAACAATATCCTGGAGTCGAAGGGCATTGACAACTACTCCTTCCGTGGTATGGGAACTACACTCGTAGGCTTGGCCTATTACGAGCACCGTTTCTTTTGGTTCAATTGTGGCGACAGCCGGCTCTATCGTCTCCATGACGGCAAGCTGGAACAACTCACCACCGACCATTCCTATAGCAACCTCATAGGCAGCAAGGAGAAAAACTCGCCCATGATTACTAATTGTATTGGTGCGGGGTGTAGGACCAGCTATCTCGATTTGGTGGAGTGTACTGACAAGGTATTGTTTGGCGATACTTTCATGCTTTGCAGCGACGGCCTTACCGACTTAGTGAAAGAGGAAGAGATAGAGCGTCTCCTTGTCCATGAGTTTGATGCCAATGCCCTCTGTCAGGCTGCCGATGATGAAGGCGGTCGTGACAACGTCTCGGTAGTCGTGGTGAAAATAGAAGAACCGAAGATCGATATTCCGTCAATCGAAAAATCGTAAATCTGTAAATCGTAAATAACAAGGTGTTTCAGATTGACCGTTCATACATAGAACCCATCGAGTCGTTGGAGTCGCTTCAGGGCAAGATATGGGACATTCGCGCCGACCACAAGGACGACCCGACGCTTCCCCGCATTGACAACTACGGCATCACCGAGGAGCAGTTCGAGGACTACCTCGACCGCAAGCAGCACTTCGAGGACTTCAAGGCCGCCTGGAAGAAGCACCGTCTGCTCATCCTCGTGCTTACCTTTGCCGTTCCCGTTGCCCTCTTCAGCCTTCTGGTCAGGGGTAGAAATACCGGGATGTATGCCTACGCTACAGGCTTGCTGCTTTGCACCCTCGTTTACCTTGTCTACTTGACCATCGAGGCCTATCGCTCACGGCAATTCCGAAATAACCCTTGCGAGACCTTCATCAAGGCCCTGTTGTCATGGGATAATTCGCGTCAGATGTGAGTACAGAGAACCTGAAGGAAAAAACAGCTAAAGGCATAGCATGGGGTGCGGTGAACAACGGCACGGTGCAGGTGCTCAACCTTGTTTTTGGCATCGTGTTGGCGCGCCGCCTCTCGGAAAGCGACTACGGCATCCTCGCACTGCTTACCATCTTCACCGCCCTGGCTGGCTGTATTCAGGCAGCGGGATTTTCACAGGCCTTGGCCAATTTAAAGCCGCCTACGTTGCACGACTATAGTGCCGTCTTTTGGTTCAACACGCTGGCGGGCTTCTCCATGTACATCTTGTTGTTTCTAGCCGCACCGTTCATCGCCGTCTTTTTCGATTTACCAGAGCTTACCGACGTTGCCCGTCTGACGTTCCTCTGTATCCCTGTCTCGGCCCTGGGTATCGTGCCCAATGCGAAACTGTGGATAGAGCTTCGCAACCGTGAACTGGCCATCGCCGCCATCGCCTCGTTGGCCATGTCGGGTTGCGTGGGCATCTGGTTGGCCTATCACGGTTATGGCTACTGGAGCCTGGCATGGCAACAGCTGCTGTTCATATCCTTGAGTAGTACCATGAAGTGGCTCTTCACCCGCTGGCGACCGCTCCTGCCCATCGACATGCGCCCTATCCAGTTAATGTTCCGCTTTTCTTCGAAGCTCCTGCTTACAAACATACTCACCGTTATCAGCCAGAACGTGCTGACGTTCATATTCGGCAAGCTGCTCCCCATCGGTGCTGTTGGCCAGTTCAACCAAGCCAACAAGTGGAATACTATGGGCAGTTCGTTCATCAGCAACACCATGCAGCAGGTGGCTCAACCCGTCCTCACCCAAGCCTCCATAGTAGGCGACGCTTCTCAGCGTCGCGACACCGCCTCCGTATTAGTTGACGCTTCCCAACGTCGCGACACCGAGACTCCCTCTCAGCGACAGGAGCGAGTGTTCCGAAAGATGCTTCGCTTCACCTCCTTTGTGACTTTCCCCCTGATGCTGGGTCTGGCCATGGTGGCACGTGAGTTCATCGTGCTCACCATCACCGACAAATGGCTTCCATGCGTACCTCTGCTCCAGATACTATGTGTCGGTGGAGCCTTCCTGCCGCTTCATACCCTCTATCAGAACTTCGTTATCTCGCGTGGTCGTAGCGACATCTACCTACGATGCATCATTCTTCTGATAGTGCTACAGGTAGTCATCACGCTCTCCCTTGCTTCCCTGGGCATCATGGCCATGGTGGCAGCCTTCTCTGCGCTGAATGTAGTGTTTACGCTCTGCTGGCACTTTGCCCTGCGCCGTATCGCCACCCTGTCGCTTTTCTCGGCTTTGAAGGACACCATGCCGTTTTTCCTGATAGCACTGGCCGTGATGGCCGCCACTTACGCTCTGACCGCCAGCGTCAGCGGCCTTGCCTTGCTCCTGGCCTCGCGCATTGTCATCGCTGCAGTTCTCTATCTGGGCATTATGAAGTTGCTGCGCTCCAAAACCCTCGAAGAATGTATACAGTTTCGGTTATAGTTCCTATTTACGGCGTTGAGCAGTTCATCGGGGCTTGTGCCAAGTCGTTGTTCAGCCAGACGTACCCTGATTTGGAGTACGTGTTCGTTGATGACAGTTCGCCCGATGCGAGCGTCGCCGTGCTGGAGCGTGTACTAGCTGACTACCCTGAGCGCCAGTCGCAGGTTCACATCATCCGCAACGCTGAGAACCGTGGCTCCGGAGCCACGCGTTCCATTGGCCTTGCTGCTGCGACTGGCGACTTCGTGATGTATGCCGACAGCGATGACGTACTTATGCGCGATGCTGTGGAGAAGCTCGTAAAGGCGCAGCAGGAGTCAGGAGCCGACATCGTCGATGCTGCCTACTGCCGGCTGTTGTCCGATGGAAGGGTAGGGGAGACTGTCATTCCTTTCCACGGCACGAAGGAAACCATGATGCGACTCCTGCTCGCGCAGAACACCATCTCCCACCAGGTGTGGGCACGCCTCATACGCCGCAGGCTGCACACGGAGAACAACGTCGACTTCATTCATGGCATCGATATGGCCGAGGACTACTGTATCATGCCGCGTCTGCTCTTCTTTGCCTCCCGCTCTTACATTGACGATGTCATCTATCAGTATCGGGTGAACGCCAGCGGTACCTTTGCCTCTTGGCTCAACGAGCGTCACATTGGCTCCTACCTTAGTGCCAACCGCGTACTGGGAGAGTTCTTGAGCGACCACGACACCTGCCATACCTACACCTACGCCTACGAGCTGGGGCTGCTCAACACTATCCACCGCGCCCTTGGCATCACCGATATCGACACCATCTATCGTTGGTGTCCCTATAACCCCACACTCCTCCTCTTCCGCATTTGTCGTGCCCTTCTGTGCCATCCTTCCACCCGTCAGTTGCTACGTGCCGTCTACCTTCTGTTGAAGGGTCTTTACGTGCGAAGGATTTGTTTCTGAATTGTTATTGTCTTTGGTTTTTGTCAAAAGACCTTGTTTTTTCACTTTTTCTTTGCCTGTACGGAAAAAGATTCGTACTTTTGCGAAAACTTTTAAACCTCAAAACTCAAACATCAAATCCCAAAACTAAATGAAAGCTAATCTGATTGAACAGGCATACGCTGTAGCCAAAGAGCGCTACGCAGCCATTGGCGTCGATACCGACGCAGTACTTGACCAGCTTCAGAAGCAGCAGCTCTCCCTTCATTGCTGGCAGACCGACGACGTGGTGGGCTTCGAGCGTAACGAGGCCCTCAGTGGAGGTATCCAGACCACGGGTAACTATCCCGGCCGTGCCCGCACCATCGACGAGGTTCGCCAGGACATTGAGTTCGTGAAGACACTGCTCGGTGGTAACCACCGTCTGAACCTCCATGAGATTTATGGCGACTTCGGCGGCAAGTTCGTTGACCGCGACCAGTGTGGTGTGGAGCATTTCCAGAGCTGGATTGACTGGGCCAAGGAGAACAACATGAAGCTCGACTTCAACTCTAC